>Ga0209489_104121_pt1 | contig 27190 bp, 17 predicted proteins | sample SiratrowhiteBW_FD_187527 | JGI IMG/M metagenome (GOLD analysis project Ga0209489, IMG submission 187527) | Root nodule microbial communities of legume samples collected from California, USA - Siratro white BW (SPAdes) (version 2) | ecosystem: Host-associated > Plants > Roots > Nodule | place... | reverse complement strand
AAAAAAAAAAAAAAAAAAAAAAAATAAAAAATATATATAAATTGAAACAACAAAACCTAAAAAATAATAATAAATAATAAAAAATAACAAGAAAAGAAAACTATTTTCAAACTGTTTCCTTTATTTGCACTCACAAAAAAAAAATAAAGATAATAATAAAAAAGAATCAGTCAATCTCACTCAATCTTAACTTCTCACAAAAAAAATAAAGATAATAATAAAAAAAAAGAACCAGTCAATCTTACTAAATCTTAACTTCGCACAAAAAAAATAAAGATAATAATAAAAGAAAAGAATCAGTCAATCTCACTCAATCTTAACTTCTTACAAAAAAAAAAAAATAAAGATAATAATAAAAGAAAAGAATCAGTCAATCTCACTCAATCTTAACTTCTTACAAAAAAAAAATAATAAAGACAATAATAATAAAAAAGAATCAGTCAATCCACCCATGTTCTTCATTTCACAATAATAAAAAGTAAAATATGACCGTTCTCAAACTGCTTCATCTCATGTTCATCTACACTTCATCTTTAATAATAAAAGAAAAAAAGATAGGGTCAATCTTTCAAAACTACTTTGAACTACTTTCAATGCAGAATAAAAATAAATTAAATAATAAAAAAGGGATTCACTTAAGTGGTAACGATTCTTACGTTAAGGGGGATTTTGACGGACACATATACGGAGAAAAAAAAAAGAGCATTGAGAATAGAGAAAGAAGAAAACACAAAAAAAAAAAAAACTCACAAATCATTCTTATGGCACCAACATGCATCTTCATGAACACATCAAGTTCCACCACTCCTACCATGCACCTCCCACTTCGGAACCCACAAAAAACTACCTGAACCAGCAACAACACCACCCTCAAAATCACAAAAAGATTATATTTTTCATGGGGGTCAACAGAGGAAGGATGGTCAAACTCAAAGAAGAGAAAAAAAAAACGACATTATGGGCTTCACAATTTCTCTCCACAGAACCTCCAAACTGCTCCACTCACGCCTTCACGCTGTCGGAAGCTGTCGCTGTCGTCGACGTTGCCGTCGACAGCACCCCCCGTCGTCGCCGTTACCATGCACCTCCACGAGACTCGCTCCACTCACGCCTCCACGCTGCTGGAAGCCGCCGCTGTGGGCAGCGCCCGCTGTCACCGCCATCAACCATGCCCGTCGCCGCCACTGTTGCCCATGTCAGCCACGCCAATTTGCCCTGCCACAACACCTCACGTGCATCCCTCAAACCCTAATAGATTTCTGATTAATGGGGGTGCTCTCTGCACCCCATGTGTTTGTGCCTACACCCACACTCTCTCATTCCCAAAATGCCCTTGGCCATAAGTGGGTTTTTGACTAGTGAAGCTACTTCCTGCACCTCCATTAATTAGGATCTGCACCCCAGCTCTTCACAATTCCTAAAATACCCTTAACACTAGTTCGGTTTTTATTGGTTAGTGGAGGTACTTCCTACACCCCCAGTAATTAAGATCTGTACCCGCACTCCCTTCAATTACCAAAATCCCTTAGTCATGGTTGAATTTCTAATTAGCGGATCTACTTCCTGCACCCCTATTAATTAAGATCTACACTCCAATTCTTCTTGATCCCCAAAATGCCCTTAATCATAGTTGAGTTTCTAATTAGCGGATCTACTTCTTGCACCCCCATTAATTAAGATTTACACTCCAATTCTTCTTGATTCCCAAAATACCCTCAACCCTGGTTGGATTTCTGACTAGTGGAGCTACTTCCTGCATCACCCCAATTAGTATTTGCACATGGTACCTTATTCAAAGCCCAGGCTTTAAACCTGACACCTTATTCAAAGCCAGGCTTTAAACCTGACACCATTACTCAAAGCCCAGGCTTTAAACCTGGCATTGTTACTCAAAGCCCAGGTTTTAAACCTGAGACCTTATTCAAAGCCCATGTTTTAAACCTGGCACCATTACTCAAAGCCCAGGCTTTAAACTTGGAACTGTTGCTCAAAGCCCAAGTTTTAAACCTGACATTGTTACTCAAAGCCCAGACTTTAAACCTGGCACTGTTTCCCAAAGCCCAGGCCTTAAACCTGGCACCTTACTCAAAGCCCAGGCTTTAAACCTGACACTATTATCCAAAGCCCAGGCTTTAAACTTGGCACTGGTGCCATTCACTTACTTTATTTTCAAATACAAGCTTTCAAAAATTTCAAAAAAAAAAGAATATCAACACAAACAACAATCTTATCAACAAAAAACTACGTAACCCTGATTCTCCACCCTTAAATGGAGATACGTAGGAGCAAGGTCAAACCTTGTTGGGCCCTTTCCCAAAATAAAAAATATTTTTCTTTGTTTTTATTTGTATTTTTTGTCTTTTTTTTCCCTTCTTGGGAAAATAAACATTTTACAAAATCACACTTATTTTACTCATTTAATTAAAGGTACCGTCTTAGGTTTTGTTTTGAATTGGAGAGTTGATTTGTGGGAATGAGTTTGAGTTGATATCAGATGAAAATGCCTGTAAAGTTTTGTTGTTTGGATTAAGACAAAGATAATGAGAGATGAAGAAAAAATTTATAAAAGTTTGTGAGTGATATGATAGGTGTAATAGATAAATAATTTTTTAATAGATATAATTAAAATTAATGTAAAATTAATTATAATTAATTTATTAGATTTGATTGATAAACTATTATTTTAATTGTTGGAATTTTAAAAGTATCAATTATTTTAAAATTAAAAATAAATAAATAAATTATCATAGTTAATAATATTATTATTTTATATTTTTTTATTATTATAATTATATTTTTATTATTATAATATTTTTATTAAATTTATTATTATTTTCATAATAATAATAATAATTATTATTATTTTATATTATATTATATAATTATAATTTAATTCAAAATATTACAATAAATAATAAATATTAGTTTTATAAAAAATATGATAGATCAACTTTCCTCGCAAATCTGTTTACCCTTTCAAAGAATAAAGTAAGTGAATGCTTCATCTCGTTATGAGGTTTTTATTAATATTTTAAGTTTTGATTTTCGAGTTTTGAACACGAATTTTCGCAACCTAATTTTCTCGCAAATCAGTCGCAAGTCGCAGGAAGCAAGTCTTAAAGATGAAAAAAACAACTTTCTTAAAATATAAGTAAATAAAAATAAATAATTTTCTAATAATTAAGAAATCAATTAATACAAACATAATTTTGATACATGAATAATATAAACAAATAAAGAAGAGATGCATATTAAATTATTTTAATTATAATTTATTCGTCTAATAAAATAATTGATTCAATATAAAACATTCTAATTAGATTTGAATTTTGTTTTATCTAAAATTAAAATAAAAAATATAAGATCAATTTAATTTTATTACTTTTGATTGTCATTTTAATTACATTAAATTTTAATTAATATTACGTTTTATTTCAAATTAAACATCAGTACAAAATGATGAACATTTATACAGGAGTCCTACTATTTTAAAGGAGAATCAATTTTGTTATCGCCTCATCTGTCTAAGAATTTAAATCATAAATAATATACAACAATAATTATGCAATTTTATTATCTAACAATCTCATACAAATTACTTTCTCGAAGTTAAAAAAAAGTAAAATATAAATAAATAAAAATAATTATTTTTATTATAATTAAGAAAGCAATTATTTTAAAGATAAATTCGATACATAAATATTGTATTTTAAAACATCATAATATTTTTATGACTTTCATATCTTATATAATTACTTAATAATTATATATTACAATTTTATTTCAAAACTTTATCTATATTTGTTTTCAATATTTAAATATAATATTTTATTATTAAAAGAAAGACTAAAAAAAATGATTAAATAATCATGTTCTATGAAAGAATTGAATCCCTGATGGAAAAAGAGCACGAACCCTCAAAAAGCCGCAGTCGCACACACTCCCCTGCGCCAAAATCAGGTACATTATTTTCGTTTCACTGAACTTTCTCTCACTCCACGCAGGCAGAGAAGAGAAGAAATTGAATCCCAACCTAACCCTCCCTTTATGTAACCTATGATAACAGTTTAAATCCCTATAAGTACTTGATAACAGTTTAAATTCCTTTAAACTTTGATAACAATTTAAACCCCTGACATTTTTTTTTTCACTCTTTGGATTTATCTTAGCTGAGGGTTGAAGTTAGGGTAGTCACTGCAAATGGGTGTGGCGGAGGCCAACACAGCCCTTCAAGCTCCCTCAACGTCAGATAGCGTCGAAGCCTTGCTTGATGTAACGAAGTTGAAATCAAATAAATTAAGTTCATATGTATGTTTTATTATTTAGTGTGATTAATTGTTATGTTGAGTGTTGATGATGTTTTGACAGGCTGCAAGATATAATGACATGGATGATATTAAGAGCTTAGAGGCCAGTGGGGTTCCTCTTGATTCCAAGGATGATCAGGGGAGAACAGGTATGCATCAAAGTTATGAGAATTTAATTCACTGTGGAAAAAGTTTTAATATTTTGCATTTTATTTGACTTGTTATTTGGTGGGATCTGATAGTTTTGCTTAGAGTGAATGAGGGTAGAGTTTGTTAGGATGCAAAGTTGTGTAATGAGGGTTTTTTTCTGTTAGGATCGCATTCAATCTTAACGGAAATAGAGGGCTATGTGGTCTTGTGAAATTGGTATACTATGGTGAGGGTGGAACAAAGGGGCACTTCAAAAGTATAAAAGGAAATCAAATCTATGCATATTAGACAAATCGGTGGTTAGGCATTGATGGGGCATCGTAAAGAATCAAGCTTGGATATTGGTTTTGGAGCAGATGTTATCAGCCATGGAAGCTCATTGATGGCACCAAATGTTAGGGATAAAATTAGTAACTCTTGGAGATCTATCGTAGACTGTAGATATAACTAAATTATATCTTACAAGGTCCATCTGAACCAACTTTGACTTGAAGATTTACATTACTTCCTTTACTACAATTTTTGGAATAATCAAACATACTCTTGAGTGTTCCCTATTGCGTTCGCTTCATCTCATCATTAGGAATATATATGTTAATGTGAAGTACCACTGTCCTTCATTAGCATACTACACATTACTATGAACTTTTAAACTAGTAGTGATGTACCACTCTCCTAATCTCATCTGATTTGGTGGATTTTGGGTATAACTTTTGATTCCTGGCTAGAAATATATTTCTTTTGTCAAATACTTGGTCTCAATTTAAAAAAATAAAATAAAATTAGAGCAGATTATATGGGTGGTTTACATTGATATGTTAAAAAGATGTTAAGGTGGATTTTGGTTATAGAGTTTGATTTAAAGTTTGTCTTTGACGAGGTCATGAGACGTAGGGCTTGTGATTAGAATCCCATTTCGTAACGTCATATCGATTAAATAAATTGACTTTCATATTGAAAAAGGGCATTCAGAACTGCAGCCAGGGATAATAAAGTTATTCAAGGAGAAGATAATTTTTTTCTCTTATGAGTAAATTCAGAAATAGTTTAGCTATGAGCTATTGTACAACTGTGCTTGACTTTGCTCCTTTGATGTATGCATCCAGCTCTTCATATGGCTGCGGCTAATGGACATATGGATATTGTGGAGTATCTAATCATTAAAGGAGTGGTGAGTAGCTTTTTCCCAAACGTTTTCATATGGTTTTATAACTTTGTGATCTGAGTGAGCCATTGGTTGATTGCTACAATATAGTAGACACTTTCTGTCTGACATTTCATTGGCCATTACCAACTTTTTCCTTGAGTAATTCTGTTCTTGCACTTTCTATTTGATGAAGATTCACTGTCTGATTGACCATTACCTACCTTTCCATCACTCACATCTCACTTTCGTACATCCAATCATATTAGAGGTTTTAAAGCTTGTGCTTTTGAACAGGATCTTGATTCACCAAATCAGGAAAAGAATACACCTCTTCATTGGGCGTGTCTTAATGGGCATGTTGAGGTAAATAACTGTGTTCTTTCACTGATATCTCCTTATTTTCCAGCTCATGGTTTTCTTTAACATGTAAAATGCCTTTCAGGTTGTGAAGAAACTAATCATAGCTGGAGCTAATGTCAGTGTTTTAAACAGGTTTGTTATATTACCGTATCAAGAATTTTAAGATGTGCAGTGAGTTTCTTAAAACAAAAATTAGACTTAGTTTCCTAAATGCTTCCGATGTTCTGTAATTAGAATTGGACTTGTATATTGATAGCTGCTTAATAAAGATTTATAATAAAGTGTAATGTAGTTTCTCAAATTAAAATTTCAATTTCCATTGTAGAACATTTAAAGTTCATAAATTAAGTACAATGCTTGTGTACGGACCACATAACCCAGCCATTGAATAGCACATCGCTATTCGTATGACTTTTATGGTAATTAATGTGAAAGTCAATAAATTTAACATAAATGGTAGATTGTGATTGGATGATAGCGTAAAATTATTTTGCATTGTCTTACTTTTTTTTCTCAAAAATTTATTTAAATTTTGCCCTTGTAATGAATCTGTTTTGGCAATGACATTTCCAGTCACGAGAGGACCCCAATGGATGAAGCTGTGAGTAGGGGAAAACTTGAAGTGATGGATGCAATTAATGAAGCTGTGGCACTTGTTGAACTTCGTGGTGCTATGGTTTCTGCAGAACAAACCTGAAGTTTATGTTACTCTAAGTAGTTTGTAATGTGAGAGGAATTTGGTGATGGTTATACATGTGGTCTTATAATGTTTACATTTTTAGTGTGAACAATTTCATGAGTATGTTTTCTTCTTTTATCAGTTTCCATATAGGATTTCCTCTATCAGAAATCAAAGCTGGTTCGTTTCTTGAATGTGCCTAAAACAAAGTCACACCTTATTTTATTCCGAAAGAGTATTCCAAGAGTGCAAAAAAATGGCACCCTAGTTCAACCAGGTGGACGGTATGATTTAATGTCTTCTTATGGCAAAATAAAATAAAATTTACGTTTAGAGTTATTACTCATCTTGTAAGTTTTTTTGTTCTTAAAAAATAAAGGTACGGTTTGTTATCATTCGTTTATTTTATAAAATTAATTTCTCTAATTAATGAAAAAATTTAAAATTAATTAAAACATTTTATATCTTGTGATTAAATGTTTATTTATACTAATTGCATTAACACTTTTCATTTTGCTTGTTTTAATTTATTTTTGTTTTATTTCCTTGGTCTGCGCTAACAAAATTCTTAGACAGTGGCCGGTTTCCAGCCTATTTTCAGTGTTCATTCCTCTCCATTACTTTGCCCTGCATATTCTACTAAAATATTGAAAATGTTCTAAAAATATAAAAATTGTATTTTAAAATGTATAATGTGAAATATTTCTTTTGGATTGAATAATTTGAAATATAATTTTTTTTATTCTGAAATATATTTTTGTATTTCATATCCAAAATATATTTTTTATATTTTGAATTTTCCTGCACTTCCATGACGATATCCTCCACCTCCATATTTTTTTTTTGTGGCCTTCACCAGAATCGAACTGGAAACCTTTACTGCGTAAGATTAAGGTGATAACTACTACACCATAGCAGATTGCTGGTTGTACAACTTACAAAACAAAACAATTTATAAATATATTGCAGGTTACAATTTTTTCTTAAATGTATTGCGTACAAATTTTTTTTTAAAATGTATTGCGGGTTGTACAACCCGCAATGTAAAAATTTTAAAAAACGTATCGCAGGTTCTACAACCCGCAATGTAAAATATTTTTACACCATGGGTTGTAGACGAAAGACATTTTAATTTTTTTATTATGTCCAAAATGGGAATTTTGAAAAACTATGGAGTTGCAGGAAGAATCACTCCTGTGCTGAATGTTTTGAAGAATGCTTCTTCCTGCACTTTTCTTTGGTACCTCCAAATATTTTAAAATTTATTAAAGTGTCCCGTTTAAAAAATAAATCATTCTGTCTCCCGGTATATTTGTTAAAATATTGTAATAGTAAGAGATGGAGGTGTGTGAGGAAGGTGAAGGTGTATCGTGGTGGCGAGGTGTTGTGGTGGTAGTGACTTTGAGTGGTGACTTGGTGTTGGCAACGGCAGAGTAATGGTAGAGACGGCAGAACATAGGATAATTTGAAATAAGTTGAGTGAAGTGGGTTGCAGTTGTATTTCAGAATTCAGGATTTCGAAGATTTTCGAAATACGTTTCTGAAAGTATTAGTGATTTGAATCTACATTTCCGGAATAAGCCATCATGGAGGTGTTTTTTTTACATAAACTAATTAGCTTCTGGAACATCCGTGTTTAATGACTTTTGGAATGACCAGTTTCGATAGCTATTAAACATGTTTCAGAATAGACTATTCTGAAAGCTAATTGATTATTTAAAAAAGGAAAACACTTTCAAAATGAATAAATGGTTCGAAAGGATAAAATGACTTTCGAAAAGACATGTTTCGAAAGGATAGAATGACTTCCCGAATAGGTCAATCTAGAAATTATTTTATGCTTTCCGAAACAGTCTATTTCAGAAGTGTTAAAAAAAAATCTCATCCCTAATTGCAAAACCATCCTAATCATCATCAAAACCTTCTAAATCATTCTTACCTCAAACGATTGACACGATCGTGGACAACGAAAGCAAATGCCGCAATGGCAAACTGAATGGAGGTGTGAAATCCTTGGAGGGGGAAGAGTATACGAAAGTGGAAGATTGAAAAGATTATAATGGTCTCTACAATAAAATATGAGAGGCAGTTTTGAAAAATTTAAAATATTTGGAGGTGTCCGAAAAAATTTTGAAGGTTCAGGAAGAAGAAGAAGCCGTTGCCTTTAAAATGCAGGAAATTGGTTAAAATATTTTGGGCTTGAAAAGAATTATTGTATACTTTTCCTTTTAAAGTTATTTTTTTTAAATAAATAAAATGCATTGCACTCAAGATAAGAAATCAAAATTACAAGAGCACGAGTTTTCTTATTCAATTACTAACAACTTTGGGGTTAAATTATAGATTTGACAGTTTCATTTCACTATCTAATATGATTTTGCATTTTATTTTGATTTTTAATTTTTTTTTCACTATTTTTCTTCAAAATCTTGTACAGTAACCTTTTGTTTTGTTCTTTCATATATATATATATATATATATTTGTTGTAAGCAGTTTTTTAGGACTAAAATGTAAACATTATTTAGTGACTAAAGTGAAAAGTAATGACAAATGTGATGAAAAAGAATCATATAAAATAAGGTTGAATAGAATTTATAAAATAGTTTAAAAAAAATTATTGAATTCGCTCTAGCCACTTTAATTAAAGAATAAAACAGAACAAATAACTAGAGGGTGTATCAAAAGCTTTTTAGAAGAATGGATATGTTTGAACTTGTTTGAGTCTCTAATAATCTTTTCGGGTCAAATCCAATTTTAAAAGAATCATTATGGGAAGTATCAAGGAGAAGTCTTTTAATTATATAAGTTATTTAGAATAATTTAGGACAACTTCTTCATGGACCTCCATAATCTCATCTTGCACCTCCATAAATTTTAAATGACATAAAATACCCTTGTTGAAATTACAAATATAGGTATGAAGGAATTTGAAAGAAAAGGCAAAAGGGTGTTTTGGTGTAGTTTAGGGTTGTTAAAGGTTTAGTGGTGGTTGCCGGTCGTTGGTGTTGATTCGTGTCGTGGTAGGGTTGTTTGACATCGATGGGTGGGTTATTGAAGGGTGCTATTAGTGGTTGTCGTGGTGGTAGCAGGACAAGTTGCAGAGGTGGTAAGTCATTTTTTTTTCGAATTGAATACCGAATTGTACAATTCATTAAATCACTAGAATGTACAATCTAATATATATTTTGACTAAAAATATGTACATCAGATTCCAGGATTCGATATATAAAATGTATAATGGATTAAGAAAAGGGGTCTAATTCGTAGACATTTTTTGTATACCGGATTGGACCCCTATAATTATAATCAGGTATACAAGGAACCATCTTGGCATGCGTAGTGGTTTATTTGCATTTCTTCAATGCTTTATTGGAAATATTGTAATACAGAAGATTGATATGGCAACTATTTTACAAGAAGGGCACGAAGAAGTGGTGTAGGGCATTGCACAAATATTAATAAAATGTGCAAGAAAGCAATCTTGCATAGTATTCTTGCTAATTGATTTATGAGCTTTGGAGAAACATTTTCAAATTGCTGAAAATACTTATTCGTGTTTAAAGTTGGGCAACTCTTGTTTCACATCGAACCAAGTTGTTGAGAAGAAAAGTGAGATTAATACTAAGAAAAATCAAGAGCTTGTCAGGGCCCAAATGGACTAGTACACCATCTCTGAAAATAAATTTAAGACCAACCATTGTTGATTCTTCATTTAGTGTGGTATCTTTAATTGTAATTGTTGGAATAAATTAATATAAAGGCAAAGCTGAAATATAAAATTATACTTGAAGGGTATTTTTGTCATTTTAATATGGAGGTGTAGTTGAGATTATGGAGGTGCAAGAAGAAGCCATCATAATTTAGAATAATTTGAGTCAAGTAGAATAGATTTGGACTTTGTATTTTATGTCATGTAATATAACATTTTGGGCTTTGAAGCCCATAAAAATCTTGCAAATTCCTTACCTCCACATCAATCCATTGAATTTCTCTAAGTTCTAAAAATGCTTCTGCCTATCAAAACTTCTTCATAAGTCATCTAAAGAAGAAATCTCAAAGATAACTATTAGAAGAATAACATTTGCCATCGAGTAACAATTTAGGGGAAATCATATATTAGTTTAAAAAAATTAAGAAGATTTTCACAAATATTTTATTAAAGACAACAAAGGCTTACACAAGTTTAATAGCTCAAATAAGTATTATTTAATACTAAATTATTTCTGACTTTCAATGACTATTATATTACTATCACTCTTGACTACAATTTGTTGTGCAAATCTTAGAGTATTGAACTCCATTAATTAGGGTATGATATCTAATTGTCGTAGTGTTATCTAGTAGTTGGAATGACACCCACAAACTATAGACGTGTCTCATAGTAGAAGTATTTTCATGAATCAGGTGTACGTATTTGGTGAACTAGTAATCCATTGTAAGTGTTTTATTTTGTTATTGTTAGTTAGTTCTCATAATATACTTCCAACTAACATGCAATTGCTTTGTAACCTTATATAAGGGTATTATACTTTTTGTGATCATGAATACGACAAAGTACCTTTTGTGACAGCATATACCCCAACCACTTAATCACAAAATAAAGAAGACACAAAACTAAAGGGTGAATCAAGAGTTTTCTAAAAGATTTGACCCATTTAAGCCTGTTTGGGCTTTCAAACAACTATTCGACTCCAAATTCAACCAAGAAGAGATCACTCTAGAGAGTATGTAGCCCAAGGAGAAGTCTTCTATTTGTATAAATATTTTAGAATAGCTTATAATAATTTGGTTGTAGTTGGACAAAGTAGAATATATTCAGGCCTTGTATTTAAGGCATGAGTAGAATAGGGTTTACTATTGTTTGTAGAATCTTCTTTGGAGCATCAAGTGGACTTGACCAAGCCTAAATCAAACCCTAAGACACCTAGGGTGTGTTGCACACTCCATAAATAGCTCACAAAACACGTTTAATATGTGTTAAATCAGGCAAGGTGGCGTGATATGCATGAGCCTCCATATGACACATCCTCATTGGCTAGATTAGATATAGGCTTTCAAATCAAATTTTTAGTAGGAGTTTTGACACACCATTGGTTGACCACTAAGCCTATAAATAGAGGGATCCAACCATGTATTTTTTTAGCTTATGAATGATAGAGTTATGTTGCAAATATTTTAGCCCTCTTGTTCATTTAGCTCACTTCTAGGTTAACACCACTAGAGCTAGCTTAGACATTTTCTCAAGAGAGTTGGTCACACTTCTCTCTCTCTTCCATTAGATTAGTTATGAAATTTTGAAATCTTATACAAAAATTTTGATATTTGGAAATTAGAAATTTGGTCTCGAAAAATGTTAAGAGCACATCAGGTTCGAATGACCATGTTCTGTGCTCCTACGACTCGCATTGGATATCGCCTGATGCGTATGGTCTTTTGATTATCCAAACGAAATAACAAAAGTATTTTTTTTTTGAAATAATTTTCGCATAACGCATGCAAATATTTGGATGTTTAATCGAATTCATTTTTGAACAAGAAGGACAATATTTAATTATTTCTATATCTTAATACAAGTTTCTTTTTTTCCTTTCTTAAAAATAAAGGATGATGAAACAATAAGATTCAATAAAATGGGCTTGAAAAATATATAGGTACAAGAACGTTGCAAGTAACAAATAATGGGTTCATGGCCTTTCAATAATAGTAAAAATCATGTTAGGCGGCCAATGTGAGGGTGCAAGCGGTAGAACAAACGGAAGTGGCGGCTAGGCTGAAATTTGTCGACGGCAGCCCACGACGGTTGGGGTGGAGGTCGTGGGTGGCGCGAGGGGCTGACAGCGGAGACACTGACCTGCAAAGACATAGTGGTGCAGTGGCGTGAGGTGGGGTTGAAGATGGTTTGGAAAATGGCAAAAGGGGATGGCGAGGGTGTGGCTTGAGTGATGTGGGGCGTCGTTGGTGGTGGGGTGTTTTCGCCTCCGACGACAGTGGCGGTAGGTGGTGGTTGGAGGGTGCGGCCATGGCGTGGGGCCCCACAACGACAAACGACACAACAACGGCCTAGTGCGTTGACGCCGCCGATCTTGTTGAAGGCAAGGAAGAGGAAAGAGTCTGAATGGATGATGAGGTTTGGTGAGGGCGAAGCATTTGTGGATGGCGGTTTTAGGGGAGGAGCGGTGCAAATGGAGGTGATGGTGGAGGCACTCATGGAGGGCATCTATGGTTTTGACTTTTCCAGGGATTGGAGGTAGGGCGTCATCTTTCAGGGCGGTATTTTCGTGATTAAAAATGGATCTTGATTACTGTGGGTATTTGGTGACTTGCAAAAGCGAAAAGGGTGAGGGTAGTGTGGTAGTGCTAAGAAAAATGGAGAGAAACAAAAAAATAGCAAGGTTCTTTTAGTTGCTTTCGGTTTGATTGAGGTTGTTCTGTCACGGTGAGTTAGAGGCTATTGTGTTGAGGCAGAGCACCGACGAATGTGGATAGCATTGAGGGAGTTTAAAGGAGGTTTTGGGTGTCTTGGTTAGTTTGGTCTATGCATCTATTGTTTCACTTATGGTTTAGTTTCGTTTGTAGGTGAAGAGCTCAAATGTGAGAACGATGATTTTTTTTTAATTTAAGCATTATTATTGTTGTTCCAATTAGTCACTATTTTATTTGGTGAGTGTATGGTGCCTAGAAGTACTACATTGAATGCATAATGAATGTTTAAAAATATGTATATTGAGTAAAAAAACAAAGAAAGAAACACAACAGAGCGAAAATAAATGCAAGTGAAACAGAGCAAAGGAAGAGGATTCAGACAGAAGAAAGGAACATGTAAGGAAGTAACAAAAAACCTCTTCTTTTTTGACTTGTTTTATGAATCGCCCTTCATTATTTCTTTCTCTTGCTCCTTCTTCTGAACTGATGAGAGTTATGGGGAGAAATAACCAATCGAACTGTGTTTTTTCCTTGAGAAGAAGGTTTGCTTCTTGCTGGAGCAAGAATGAAAAACAAGAATTTTTTTTAGAGAGTTGCAAGAGCAGTGGAATGAAACCCCGATTCCTCTCGCTTGTGACCCCCATCCCCCTATATGAATCCTCAGCTAAAGAAAAAAACGTTGCAGAGTTGACTTGGTCTAATGTTTTCATTTACAAAGGGACAAAACAAATTTTACTCAGAACAAGTAATGTTTGGCAGCAGCAGGGAGCTTGGTAGGAGGAATTTAGTTAGAAAGGGGCAATCTTGGTTGTAGAAGGAAGCATTAGTGATAGCAGCATTACAGGGAAGCATTGCAGAGGGGAGAAGCAGGCGGAAGCACTGAATATACAAGAGATTTGGAGTTTTCTGAAATAAGGATGGTGCAGCCTGCAGGAAAAAAAATCCCACTGATTCTAGGCAAAAGAAGGAGACCCCTCCAAATTCAAAATTTTTTTCTTTTTTATTGCATAATATTTAATTTTTCAGAAAAGAAAATGTAAAGTAAAATAAAATTGCATATGAAAAGGAAATATGCTCTCTTTTTTTTGGATTGATATTGATAAAGAAGGTAAAATCTAAGAATGAGATAAAAGCAACCATTCAAAAATGAAGATTATATTTATTTATTTTTATTATTTTTACTTTTCTTGAAATGAGAAAGAGATAAAAAATTAAACCATATTTTTATTCAATAACAAAAATAAGAGAAAAACAAAATAAACATTTTTTTTAAATGAAAGAAAATAAGAAAAAAATCCAAAATTTTAACTAAAGAGATTTTTATTATTATAAATATTGGAGAAATTATTAAATAAATTCGGACAAAATTAGGTGTTAGATAACATCTTTAGTTAATTTATATATTAATAAGGAACTCTATTTTCAAACCAGTAGATGATATGCCCTTATCTTAGGGTGCAACGAAAAATTTATAAAGTCTGGACTTTGAGGAACAGTGTCAGGTTTAAAGCCTGGGCTTTAAGGATTGGGGTATATATCAAATTTGGTGTTGAAAAATAACATGCGACAGTTATATGCAACATAGATTTTTTAATGAAATAATGCATGAAAAATGGAACATGACTCAATAAAACTCAACTTGGGTTAAGGGCATTTTAGTAATTGTGGAGAGTGGGGGTGCGGAACTTAATTAATGGGGTGTAGGAAGTAACCCCACCAATAAGAAACTCAATCTTGGGTTAAGGGCATTTTGGTAATTGTGGAGAGTGTGGGTGCGGAACTTAATTAATGGGGGTGCAGGAAGTAACGCCACTAATAAGAAACTCAACTTGGGCTAAGGGCATTTTGGTAATTGTGGAGAGTGTGGGTGCAGAACTTAATTAATGGGGGTGCAGGAAGTAGATCCCACCAATAAGAAACTCAATCTTAGGTTAAGGGCACTTTGGTAATTGTGGAGAGTGTGGGTGCGGAACTTAATTAATGGGGGTGCAGGAAGTAACGCTACTAATATGAAACTCAACTTGGCTAAGGGCATTTTGGTAATTGTGGAGTGCTGGAGTGTAAATCTTAATTAATAGAGGTGCAGGAAGAACGACCCAACTCCTAAACCCTAAGCCACTACCACCCTAACCCTAAGCCACCATCACCTTTCTTCACCCATAATGAACCAAGAGCGGCAACAACGATGAGGAAGGAGCGGCGGTGGCGGCGGCGGCGCGGGGCGGCGGAGACGGCGGCGGCCGCCGTCGACGACGGCGATGGCGCTGACGGGGTGTTTTTTTGCACCGTTTTTGTAGCGTTTCATGGTTGTTTCGATAGGTGCTATTTTTGGGGAAAAATGGTGTTGTTTTGAGTATTGTTTGGCTGTTGTTTTTAGTGCATCTTGTTGAGATAAAAGGGACTACATGGTGGCTATTTTTGGAGGTAAATGGAGGCTGTTGGTGGCACGGAAAAATGGCGGTGTCGGCGGAAGTCGTTTTGGGACTGTTTTGGAATGGTTTTGGGAGCACAAAATACATAGACTAATGTATGGAAGATGGAATATGATGAATTTTTATTATTTAAGAAATAAGAAAAAATAAAATAAAATGCCATAAAGAGCTAAAGGACCTTCCTTTTTTTTATTTTTTATCTTTATATGAAAATGAAATGATGGAGAAATAATGAAAAAAAAAACATTACAAAAAGATAAGAACACATGATTTACAAGTTTCAAACTTCAAGATCCATATGAAAATCTAAAGCTTACAAATCATACCTGTGAGCGTTCTTAAAAAATGATTGTCTCCTTTTCAAAAGTTCCTTGCTTCTCAGTTTGTGGATAGTAAGACAGGAGAATCAATCTTCTCTACTTTCTCTCCCTATTTTTTTCTTCGTTCCTCCCCACGTGTATTCTTTTTTTGACTCAAAAAAATGATTCCCTTTTTTTATTTGCATTATTATTATTTTTATTTTTATTTTTTTTAAATCAATGTGGTTCAGAGAAGTTACCACTCTTTGACCCATTCTCCTTATTTATTATTTTTTTAAATTAATCTTCAAAATGAATCTACCTAGGAATTAGACTTCAGCCATTTTCTAACGGTAACAATTTATTATTTATTGTTAATTTTGTTTTTATGGAGTAGAGAACGTGAGTTGTTTTGAACAGTTTCACAATTCTTTTTTTTTTATTTTTTAAAAAAATATTACGTAGAGTTAGGAGAGTGAGAAGTTAGAGAGTTGACTCTTTCTTTATTGTTTTATTTATTATTATTTTTATTTATTTATTTATTTATTTTTTAAAACTTGCAAATCAAGTTTGGAAGCAATTATTTCTATTGTTATATTTGTTTTTATTATTATTAATTATTTATTTTATTTTATTTTATTTTTTAAAATCACTACCTTTTCTTTTTTAGTCTTTTTTTTTGTTTTGTAATGGAAAAATTCGAATTTTATTTATTTATTTTTTATTATTATTTCAAGAAAACTTAAACTAATAAATATATATTTTTGTATTATTATTATTCATTTTTTCTTTATTCCTTTTTATCATTATACTTTAATTTAAAAGATTACCCGGACAAAATCGGGTGTTGACATTTATATTGATAGGAAACCCGGGTTATACTTGCCACTGATGGGGATCCACCTGGTCAAGCTTTGGCCGAGGAGCTTGCACGCCGCATTGGGAAAGAAAAGTTAGAATTTTTTGGTCCTGGTTCTATTACATATATAAATTATCATAATCATTGTTCTATTTGACAAAATATGAAGAAGTTATGATTTCAATTAAAGGATGATGACAATATTTTGACAGTAGTTTCATTTTAGTTTATATGTTTCGTGTATTTGTTGTATTTGGGAAGTGCTAGACTGTATAGATAAACTATTTTTGTGTTGCTTTTGCATATTTTGTTCAAAAGAAATGCTTTTTAAGAGAAATGGTGTCTTTGTAAATCTTTTATGTGATGTTAATATTGCTGCTGTTTCAAAATCTTCATAATTAGACAAGACCAAATGGCTTTATTCACTTTCTATGTATTTAATTTATTCATATTATTTTCCATTTTGAAAAAAACTAATGGAAGAATTATTTTCCTCTTTTCATGCTTGTTTCACATTTTCTTTAACCTTTCTCTCTTCAATGGTTGCAGATGCGGCGAGTCAGATGTCCTAAAAAAGGGAGATTAGACAATTGCAAAGATGCAAATGAGGTCAGATATCAATTTTCATGTTCAAGTCCCCCTTCACCTGCACCATTCAAAAGTAATTTTCATGTTGATATATGCAAATGATACAAATTTGTATTGCACTAATTACTTTTAATTTCTTTTTTTAGACTCTATGTACATTTTTTTTGCTATAGTATTAACATGTACATCCTGCTTCAGTATTTAATTTTCTTTGCTACTAGTATTTCAAGCATCAGATGTTGCAAGTGGTGCTCCATCCCCAAATCACATTGTAGGATCAAATGGAGGCAACAAGATATATATATATATATATATTGTATTTCGTAAGGAAAGTGAGTTTGAATAATTTAGTAAGTTGTAATAGTGTCTTGGAATCTAATATTTTGTGAACTCTGTTAGAACATAACATAGATCTTTTGTTATTACAAAAGTATTGTTATTTTAGTTTTCTTCTATTGGATATGTATGTAACATATATGATTATGAAATCTGATAAATTATTAAATACTACTGGATATATAATTATAAAATACTGCATACTTTTTTTATTTAATATTAAAATTACGACATTTAGAACTAACGTATTATCATTCACTATTAATTATAATATGGCCATAATAAGCGTCGTATTAAAACGTTTATAATGGCGTTTAGAGGTATCATTTATTGTTGTTGGCAATAAAAATAATTACGACATTTCAATTAACATTAATTACATCGAAAAAAATGTCACTTTATACAAGGCATAATATGGCGCATGTTGCAGCGTTTCAAGCAAAAACGCCATTTTATATTTTGTGACGGCCAGATCTATGGTGTTTCTCGGAAACGTCACACATGTATAAAGCGGCGTTTATAATTGACGCTTTATACAAAAAAAAAATGTCACCATATACACGATTTTTTGTAGTGTTTCACTTATCTGATTACAATTTCAGCAAGTTTAATCGACTTGGCTACAATTTTTCAATTACAACTAAAGTCAAATCTTCGGTTACAACTCAATACCAAACAAGTTCAAAACACTTGGTTACAACTAGGTTAAAGTACATCATCATTACTTCAAAAATCCCTCATTAATGGTCTTGGGGATTTAAATCTTACCCTGAAAGTAATAATAGTAAGCTCGCCCACGTGAGCTCAAAGAATGGTCACAGACAGTCGACTTATAACAAGTCGTCAAACCACGACTTCAAATACAAATCTTGGCCTAAACAGGTCTCCTAAGAAGTCTTTGAACTACCAAGTTCAACTTTAAGCTCATTCATCCTCTACATCAGATTTTGAGCTCGATGGGCTTATGTACTACCCAGTACTTAAAACATATGGAGAAAATAATACCCAACCAAAAAATATGGGTATAATATCTAATATAATATTACCTGATTATGGGTTAAAACAAGCTCCAAAAGCTTGGTATGGTAAGATTGTTGAATTTCTTAATCACAGTGGTTATTTGGTAACAAGTGCGGATGCTAGCTTGTTCGTCAAAGCTAAAGGATAGAAGTTAGTTATTCTGCTAGTATATGTGGATGGTTTAATTGTCATGGAGATTGTGAAGAAGAAATTTTTCGAACCAAGGATAATATTTTAATTCGATTTCAGACGAAAGAACTTGGACAACTCAAGCATTTATTGGTTTAGAGGTTAATCATGTTAGGTATCCAAGTGTAAGTCTAAGTCCCACATTGAGTGGAAATGAGAAAGTTGAGCAACATATAAGAAAAAGGACCCACAAACCTAATGTCTTAAGGTTTTGGGTTGAAGGTGGTGTCATTCCCTGCATGGGTCTGGCTCTTGTTTCATTCTTGTTTGATTTTCCCAACATCCCCCCATTTGATTTTCCAGCAAATGGTATCAGAGTCGATGGTTTGTGATGGTGACCGACTTAGATGAGTATAATTTGATTCCTGTATCGAAAGTTTTTCTGATAGAGGTTTTAAGGGGGAGTGTATCAATGTGAAAGAGAGACTCTCACTTGAGAGGAGACATTGTTAGGTATTCAAGTGTGAGTCTAAGTCTCACATTGAGTGGAAATGAGAAAGCTGAGCAACATATAAGAAAGAAGACCCATAGACCTAATGCCTTAAGGTTTTCAGTTGAAGGTGGTGTCATTCCCTTGGGTGGGTCTGACCCTTGTCTCATTCTTGTTTCATCTCCCCGGTATTTTTGCCCTCGATTTTCCAACAAGTGGTATTAGAGCTGATGGTTTGTGACGGTGACCAACTTAGGCAAGTACAGTTTGATCCTTATATCGTAAGTCTTCCTGACAAAAGTTTTAAGCAACCGTGTCCTGTTAAGTGTGTGAATGATGGTACAAGTGAGCATTGTTTGTAAGTAGCTCGTGTTTAAAAAGTGCTTCTGCTTAAAGAGAGAGTGTACCAATATGGAAGAGAGACTCTCACTTGTTTAAATCCTACGTTGAGTGAAAGTGAGAAAGTTGAGCAAAATATGAGAAAGAAAACCCACAAACTCAATGTCTTAAAGTTTTGAGTTGAAGGTGGTGTCATTCCTTTGTGTGGGTCTGACCCTTGTCTCATTCTTGTTTCATCTCCCGGGTGTTTCCTTCCTCAATTTTCTGGCACCAACTTCTATCAAACTTTTTATTTGTCAATTGAATTTTTCGTTTCGACAATATTTAAAACTTGTCCTGAGCCGAGAGTCAAATAGTTAATTGAATTAAGAAACACAAATATATATAACTGAACTGAAGAGCATGGGTAGCAAAAAGGCATTGAATATGATTGAACTAGTTATTCTCTTTCGAAACAATTCACTCAGTAATACTCACCTAAGACAAAAGGCATAAAAATCAATATGTACTAATCAAATTTAAGCCAAACTTAAAGAAGTCTAAGGCATGAAATGAAACCAAATTTAAGCCACTTGGGATGAGAGAGTTGTTTAATGCATGCATTTTGTCTTAGACAATGTCACCGATTTCATGACCATGGCAACATTTGTATTTAACAGAAGCTACTTCCATTTCATGTCCACACTTATTTGGACATGGTAAGTGAGCCAGAATATCCGTGGGGTAATTAGCAAATTCCCTGTGTTCACATTTTTTAGGAACACTCTTAACCTTGCATTTCTCATAGTAGTCCTTGAAAGCTACATCAAAGCTCACTTCATGGTCCAATTTCTCTTTCCAAACTTCAAAGTCTGTGACAGTTCTAAGCATAGCCTCACCATGACCTAGAAGCTTCACTTGAGACCCTTTTGTAAGAATGGCCCATCCATTTGGATCTTGTTTGAGGAACAACAATTTCTGAATCTCTCTTGTTGTAGAGTCTTCCACTTCTTCACCACCCTTCTTTATTCGTTTCCTGCTTGCAAGCAAGTTGTCTATGGTGATCCAGAAGCGTGGAACGATCTTGGGGCTCTCTCTTCCCAATTGATAGGACTCCATTGTGGTTTCGACTAGGTTGAAAGTTCCGTTATTTTTCAATTTCTCCACAGCTGTGGTGAAATCTTCAATCCACTTGGTGTTGGAACCCCCATAAATGAAGATGTAACAGTCCTTATTGATCTGAGTTATTGACAAAAAAAACACAGATAACTTAATCTAGTGGTGATATCTAAAATTACAAACTGAATATGATGCCAAGAGAACATGGAGTAGCAAGCACAAGCCTTTGAGATTGCAGATGAAACAATCACTACAGTTTTCATTGATACATTATTGTTGTATTTAATTAGACAATTTAATTTAAATGTATTGAAAGTGTGCATCTTTTTACAATGTCATCCAATTACAATTTGTCTTTTTCATAATAGGTTTGTCGACCTGGATAATAAGAATAAAACTTAGATATTTTTTTTCTCTTTATTTTCAGTAATGATAGCTAAAGTTTCATCTTGATAATATACCTAACGAAGGTTTTCACCAAAGAATTACAGAGTGTATTTTAAATCTAGTTTAAGAACAACTCAAATACTGAAAGAAGTGTATTGAAATTTTGTCCAAAAAGTTTTGATTGATTTACACTAGCTTATTTGGAAGAATTGAACAATGAGAAAAGAGGCATGATGAATTATGCATGTAGAAATTTGTAGAGCTTACCAATTCCCTTATTGTTGGACTGAGGGTCTTCATCTCAGTCCAAAACCAGTTCCATTGGTGAGTAAGTCGGGTGAGATCAGAGGTTCTGAAAGGGAATCCCTCAATCCCCCAGGTGGAAATAATTTTTTTTGCATCAGGGTTTTCCACTTTACCCTGGGGGCTAATCAGCAATATAATGGGGTTGCCCTCGTACTTGAATACCTCTTTGATAAGATCAATACCTGTTTGGAAATTGAATTCCTTCACCACATACCACCCAACCTCACTAATATTTTCTACCTTTTTCCTTTGCTCTTCATCCCAAACACTCACAATGGGGATCCACAAAATACTGAAATCATCTTTCATGTAACCTTCTACCTCTTTTGGCTCTTCCTTCAATTTACCATCAATTGATATTAAAAGCTGACTCTCATATTCAATGTTGTCAACGCCCGAAATGAACAACAACACATGCTTGTTCTTAAACACTCCAATTCCAACCTGTATGTAAAGTCAAGGAGATAATAATGAAAAATGACATGGGGAAAAATTAAAGAATAATTTTAATGATAAGAAGCAAAATTGAAAAGTTCTATAATTGTATGGACAAAACATCGGATTAATACTTAAGTATAAGAAAATAGTAGCAGTGAAGATAGAAAATTTGAAGATATTTCTTTAATCGATACCTCTTTTGCAGTAAGAACATTGTACACTACTGGTCTTGGGTCCTGAGGATCAGTAGGAATAATAAGAGCTTCCAAATATTTTACAATGTCAGTTTCAGTGGAATTGTTGATAATATCCTTGCGCTTTGAGTAATCTTCTATTCGTCCTGCAATCACCACAAAGAACCTTTACCTCTATCCCTAATTGTTGATAGAATTTAAGGGAAACATGCTTCTAGTGTTCATATAAAATATTTCCAAAAGCACTAAACACGTAACTAACCTATCTGTGTGTTGCACTTCTCCTGATGTTCCCTGAAATTTTTGAGAATGTACTCCAGCTTATAGTCAAATTTGGATAAGTCATATCTGTAACCCCTGAATCCAAGCATTTGCAATTAGGAGTCATTATATGTAACAATCTATGTCACTGATTTCTCTTAGAAAGATGAAATTTTGGAGTTGCTAAAACAAGCTTACTTGTCTCCCAAGAAATCAATGTGGCTAGTACAAGTGACCAAGGTACTAATTGTCCAGTAGGCAAGAACAGGAATCTCATGCAAAGTGTCGATCAAAGCAGGCACATCCTTTATGTTATACTCTGCAGTAACGAGCTTCTTCCAATCAGTGATGCATTTAACTACCTCCATCACCTTCTTCACCAAATTGTTGAAGTTAGCTAGTTGCTGTAGGTTTTCCATTATGCTATGAAGTCCATTCAATTCTGCCAATGATTTTCCCAGTTTGTCACGTGGAATAGGGGCAAGATGCCAAAACTTGCCATACTCAAGGCCAAAAGCTGCAAGCGCTATCACTGCTTTTGCATCCCAGGAATACTCTCTCAGCTGTTCAAGGATCAACATTGTTGTTTGATGCGCATATTGCTCTCCACGACCAGTGCAAATCATCTGCAACCAATTGTTAAATTTCAGTCTTTTATCAACTTCAATCTCAACATCAAGCTGTTTCTGTTTTTTGTGTAAGCACCAGTGTCACATCTGCAAATATATTATTTGATTTGATGCTTCATTTTCAGTATTTCTATTTTCATGACTTTATTTATTATTTATTATAGAAATGTATGCTTTTTAATTCGGAGAAATCATTACTTGTTTTGAAAACCAGAGTTTACTCATGGTTAAATAACTTGTTATGAAACATGGATACAGACACCACACGGACACTTAGACACTTAGACACGTGTAATCTCTAAAATATAAGACACGGAGACATAGATCTATACATATATGATTTAAATATTTTTTATTATATATAGCATTTTTTTCTTATCTGTATAATAAGTTTATAGAAAATTATTGTATTAGTACTTTTTAAAATTGTGTTTAAACTGTGTTAGGATTATCATATACTTAAAAATGTCTTATGAATTGGACACTTCACCGATACGTGTCGTACGAGTGTCATACGCGTGTCAGTATCATCCGATACACGGGGACACTTCACTTAAAAAGGAGTGTCCGAGCTTTTTAACTTGTTACTATTTTGAAAGAATGTCTTTACCTGACAAGAAATTCGCTTCAAGGTAGGGAGTCGAGGGAAAGAGCTTAATGAATCCTTTTCTTCTCTGACTTGTTCAATTTCTTGGCCATGCTCCTGACATGAAATTGTGAACACTTAGAAAAGCTTACAATAAATGAGAATATATATGTTTTTGTTTGATGTGCACAACACTGTAAATACAAGAGTGTGAAGTGCTGCTTCAAGTTACCTTGATCAAATCAGCAATTTCAATTGAGTGGTTGATAACGTTTGAAGCAATACTATAAAGAGATCCAACGTCGTACTTCTCAACACAATGGAAATGAGTCATGTATATTTTCTCCAACATCTGATCGTCATTCACATCAAATGGGTTAAGCAAGAGCTTCTCCTGATGAAGAGTGTTAGTGGAAACTTGCTTAGATGTCATGTTGTTGTTCGGCCAACTAATTTTCCAAAGTATTTACACAAATATTTGAAAGCCAACAATGTGTATTTATAGAGTGAAGAAAAGCACTATAGTATAAAATGCAAAGCCAAAATAATGATGAACTAACTTCAGTATAGATCAAGAAAGGGAGTGAATTATATAATACAAAATTCATCTGGCTTTTGTGGCACATAAGTTTCCTCTCATACAAAATTCATAGCATACCCTTAATGGTTCATGATATGATAATAGACAGCTCTTTGAAAATAAAGGGTGTAACTGACAATTCATTATAATTCCCTCAACTAGAGTTACTCACTCACTTACCTACTTCGATTCAAACCTTGAAGGAAAGAATATGTGTCACAAACAGTACTATAAAGAGTGATATGTTTTCAAAAAGATAAAGGTAAAATTGCGAATAAAGAAAATAATATACTCGGAGTGTTTCTGCTATCATGAGTGCTTCCCTTTTATATATTTTACTGTCTAAAAGATTAAATAACATTCAAGTTTAAGGTTGATTGAATAAATTGTGCATTTTTAAGGGCTTAGAAAAACACTAGTACCATCACAAAGGGAGAATTTGCTTCCATTTAGGAGTCCCTGTTATATGCTTTGAAACACCCTTTATTTTAGTTCAAGATTGGTTGTTGGAGACATTATTTTGAAGTGACTAATTAATATAAACTACTAGAATTTTATATTTTGCCGGGCTGTAAATTTTGTATAAAAATTTGTAAGAAATCAGTTTTCTAATTTGTCAGTGAATAAAGAGTTATTTTACAATTTAAGAATTTTTCTGCCAAAAAAATCTGCAGAAAATTTCCTTGTGAACTTTCTTGCAGAAAAGATCCGCGGTAACTTTCGCGCAAATATTTATTCTGCAAGTTAGTTTAATTCGAATTATGAAAGCGCGGGTATTTTTTTCTTAAGAAATTTTTACTCGTAGGTAAGTTTCCTGCTAATTTAATTTAAGAAAAGACTCCACATGAGATTTTGTATGAATTTTAAAATATACATATACATATTTTTTGCTTTCAAAATAATTTTAAATTTATGTAATGCTTTTAATTTAATTTATAAACAATAGTTTTATTGATACTTGTTTGAAAACATAATCACTTCTTTTGAAAATAATATACAAACTAATAAATTACATTTCCAAAAATAAGCGCCATCAAATTTATTATAATGATTTTTTCTTTTAAATTTAACTGTTTCATTTTAGTTAACAATTTAAGGTAAAGATTAGAAAAGTAATCACGAATCCCACACTTATTCGTATACTAACTCATTTCACGCATACCTCATATTTGATTTGTATGTAGATGTTCTTATAATACTAACTTATTTCACACATACCTCATTCAATTTGTATGTAGATGTTCTTATATATAGAAAGTTTGAAGGTAGTTGATTTGTTCATAAAGGTAGAAGAAGAAAATAAGTGAGACATATCACTTAAATCATAAGAAGCCTAACAAGACAAATTGTGTATGCTCAACAAAGTATTTTTTTCTTCCTTTCTATTATTGTATTTTTTGGACTTGTTAATGATAGGTTTTTGTTTATTATTTTTTGGTGGTATAAATAGTAAAGATAAAATAAAGTTGTCGTGCATCTCAAGAGGATGTCCAAAATTAAAATGAGGAGTGCAAATATCAAACGTCAAGTCAAAGTCTAAATTGGAGATCAAGTTAAAAAAAAAAAAAAAAAAAGTTTTTGGCCTAAGGAAAAAATAGGTAAGGAAGGCATGTCCAAGAAAGTTTGAGAAGCATAGACAATTGTGGGAAGCATGCTTTCATTTTTGGCTAATGATAGAGCTGTCTTATTTTACTTTTTTTTTTTTATTATCAATGTCAACTCTTTTTCTTTTTCTTTAAATATTTTTTGTCAAACTAAGTGAATTCATATATAATTTAAAGACAAATTTGAGTGTCATTATATTTAAATTTTTTTTACTAACAGGTAGGAATGACAAATAAACCTATCCTATTGTCTTAACTTCTACGTTAAATAATGTGAACTAAGTAATTTATTATTAATAATTTAATTGAGTGTGTGTTGTTTCAATGAGATTTATGAATGAAATGAGTTGATCTTGAGAATTGGTGTTGTGATTTTTCTTTTGTATGATTGTGATTGTAAATGCATTGATCATATATCTAGTAAGATTTTGAACTTCATAGTCATTCAAGTAAGTACCATTACTCATTATTTATAATTGATTTTCCTTGAATTTTTTTGTTAATTAATCAATTGCATGTGCCATATGATCAATGCCATTTTTGTTTTAATTTGTAGCTAAAGCCAAATAACCAACCTTTTAATTGAATAAAACATTTGTATCATTTTTTAGCCTTTAAAAATTATTCTTCATCCTTGAAAATTTAAATTTATTTGACTACCTTGCTTTATGTTAGGAGAGCAAATAGATTAGAAACTTAATATCATTCAAGTTTGGGAGAGAATATTTCTTTCAAAATAAATAAATAAAATTTTAAGAAAATAAAAGAAAACTAAAAATTTTAAATGATAAAATAAATAAGTTTGGGAGAAAAGTTGATAATTGGTTAAAATAAAAAGAGAGTAAAATTTTTGAAATTATTAATCAAATTGCTCTCTTTACTTGAAGTATTTTTATTACCTAGAAAAACCATTTTTCTTTTTATCCCAACCAAATTACAAAGACAATAAAAGTTCCTTGTGATGTTGCATGTTTTGAAGAATTTGACTCTTGAAATAAAAAGCAAAGTTAAATTGTGGGAATCGTTGATAAATGACAGAAACATACATTTTGAGAGATTGAAATACTTGAGTGAAACACTTGTGAAGAGATTGAGAGTTCTGCATTTTTGTCACAAGTACATTTGAATACTAAGACTAAAAATTTATGAGATACAATTATTCATTCATAAATTGAATTGAGAAGGTGCATATTTGGTTAAGAAAAGGTGATTGGTGAATTGGTTTTGCATTATTTTTCATTATGGAACTTTGTCTGTGCTAAGTTGCCTTTGCTTGAGGACAAGCAAGGTGTTAAGTTTGGGAGAGTTTGATAGAGCAAATTTATATAATGTTTGATACACTTTTAGGTCAAAAGTAAACTCTTCCTACACTCAGAACTTGTTTAATTCTCAATTTTAAGTAGTTTTTATTAATATTTGATTGAGAGTCAAAATAAGGATTTGATACAATTCAATTTTTTTTGGTAAAATTGATCAGGAAAATATTGGATGAGAGAAGAACTAGTATTGAAGCCTTGAAGAAGTGAGAAAAAAAAAGCAAATAAAGTC
>Ga0209489_104118_pt1 | contig 27201 bp, 15 predicted proteins | sample SiratrowhiteBW_FD_187527 | JGI IMG/M metagenome (GOLD analysis project Ga0209489, IMG submission 187527) | Root nodule microbial communities of legume samples collected from California, USA - Siratro white BW (SPAdes) (version 2) | ecosystem: Host-associated > Plants > Roots > Nodule | place... | reverse complement strand
TATATATATATATATATATATATATATAATGATATTTATCTATTAGAGATACTCTGATGAATATTTGGTAAAAAGTCAAAGACAATAAAGAATGTAAATATTTAATGTATATAATTTTTTTCAATATTTATTCTTTTATGAAACGAACAAATAATAAATTAAAACTATATTATATTATATAAAGGATAAGTTGGATTGAGTTAACGATTTCCATACCAAACAATGAATTTGATTGGATTAAATTTTATCCAAACACTCAAAATATTCCACCCAAAATATTAAGTTTAGGTTAATGGGACTCGTTCATGTGAACAACTCTAAGGTAAATCTAATATTAAGAAAAATATATTGATGGAAATTAGATAAAATTATGTGTAATTATGTTTGTTTGGAAGTAGCATTTATTTGGTACACATGAATTCTAGATGCAAGGAAAAAAAAATCTGAAATTGTAACATTATTTCATTACTTTTTTTCTCTTGTCTTTTTGTTTTTTTTTTCTATTCCTATTTTTCTTTCCCTTCAAATAATGTAAAATAAGTGAGAGCATGAAAATCAATTCCTTCTTGTTCCCTTCCTCCTCTGATATCAAATATGAGAGCATTCATTTCTTTCACACTTTCCCATTAAACCTAAAATGTTAATGTCAGTAAGGTGATATAGTATTGTCTGTGGTTGATACAGTAAAGAAGAAAAAAAATAAAAAAAGAGGAATTTGATGGGAAAAAGAAGCTATTCCCCTTTAAAATGCAGACAAAAACATATGCATATAAACAAAATAAGAGATATTTGCATGCATGTATTAGGTGTTGCTTTCTTTCTTTATTATTTTTTCCATACTTCAAAGATAGACTTCAAGAAAGGGAAAAACACAAGAATTCTTCCAGATCATTACTATCGATCATTTACATTTATTGAGAGAGAGAATGGCACTTGCAAAACTAAATTGATGATTTGTTAATTTACCAAAATCTCAAATAAACTGAATTGAAACAACAACTCTTGTTCTATTAAAAAAAGAAAAATCATAACCATAAGCATATCAAAACTCAAACATCATAATCCAAATATATATCGATGAGAAGGAAAAAAATTGGCATGCATAGAGTATCTTATGAGCACTTTTTTTAAAAAAATTAAAATTAGTTTATCCATAAATTAAAAATTAAAAAAAACACAAAAATATTTAAAAAATAATAATTTTAATTGATAGATAAATTAATTTTATATTTTTGGAATTATTACAGAGAAACTTGTCCAAACATGTTTGTCATTAGAAATAACAGATAAGTAAAAAAGATAGGCTATTATTTGACGTGGACCTGAAAGAAGATGGGCTATAAATTAGTGGGCCTGATGATTATTGCATTTTAGGTTCAGCATAACAAAATGGGCTGAAACACAGTCAAGGCCCATGAATCTCCAAAATTAATCACAACGATATTTACTATTTACTATTTTAATAACACGGTTTGACTTCTTTTTTTTTTCACTTTTATAAGTTATATTCTTCATCTTATATATTTCTTTGTTTATTTTTCTTCAAATATTTTTATATTTTATAATCTTTTGCATGATTATTTTTTCTTTGAAGCTAAGCTTATACATCTTTTATGTAAAATTTAATACATTTTTCTCTAATACATGTGATTTGAAGTTTATTTGCTATTTTTCTTTTATACTTTTACATTTTTAAAAGACGGAAAATACCTTTTTTAAGAAAAAAAATCCTCACTCAGATTTTGGATACCAAACCAAATGTTGTCCTCGTGTCTAATTTTTTTTCCTCTAAAACTAATTTTATTGTTTATTATAGAAAACAAATGTTTTACTAATAGGACAACATAGTACACTAAATTTTCTTATTTCCATTCCTAAAGCACTCACTCTGCTCAATAAATTTCGTGAACATTCAATTTTTTTTCAATCTAACCATTAAATTGATAATTTTTATTAAGTAGATTATGCTTATGAATTTTCGTGCAATTTAAAAATTAATTAATACTTTGTCAGTGGACTTTATTTGTATCTTTGTCGATAAATTAGTGAATTTATCATACATTATACGTTTATATTTAAACTTTAACAAATTATAAGTAAAATTCCAAACCTTGCATTCATTCATCACCAGGGGAAGAAGAAAGAGAGAAGAGTTTCATTCATTAGACTTTATAAATTAATTTGGATGCTAGAATCTTCCTCCTAAACTAGTTTTTGGACAAGTTTCAAACGATGGCAAGTAACCCTAAAATTTACCAAAAAACATATGTTAAAAGTGGCAATTATTTTTATAGAATGTGTCATTTATGACTATCACCACAACAAGAAGGATAAAAGAAAGTCCATGAAGAAGGGGCTCTCCATTTTGCACTCCCATACATTTAGATTATTCATTACACAATATAATTTTAAAAGAAAAAGAATTTGATTTTCAAATTAGCAAGAGATCAATTTTAAATTATGAAGATGGAGAACGTAATTGCCAAGAAGAAGAAATTTTCATAAAGCTGTTTTCTTGACTTTGTTATTAGCACCTAAACACACTAAGTTTAATCTCCTTTTGTTTTTTTCCAAATACTTTACATTTAGGAAACCTTAAAATTATGGAATACTTTTAAACCTTCAAATATATATATATATATATATATATATATATATATATATATATATATATATATATATATATATATATGTATATATATAAAGAAAATACTTTATTTGAATTGAAATGTCACAGTTTGATTGAATTAACTCTTTTAGCTGATTTTCTTTTTTCATACACAAGAATTTGAATTTAGAATTTTACTCAGAAAAATAGATAAAATGTGTATATTCCACTTAAACTAACTATTCGTTTACATGTATATTCAGAAGAATAATTTTGTTATTTAAAGTGATTTTGTTCAGTTAAGTAAGATTAGCTTTCATGAAAAATCTTTATAGTTTCTACTAAAATATCTAGGTTTGGTTTGAAAATGAGAGATGAGATTTTTTTATCTCCAAAAGCAATGTGGACAAATTTCAAACCTAGAATTTTCCACAGAGGAACACAAAAATTTCTGATGCCAATTAGTTTGTGTCATTTTATCTTGAATATTATATATAGAACCCTGTTTCTGCACGTATCTTACACTAATTTCGAATTATATTCAATCAACTCCTTTTATTACACAATATTGTTTATCTCTTGCTTTCTTTTAATTTTAATTAAATTTAATTTTTTAAATTTAAAAATGTCTTTTGCCCCTAAATTTTAATTTGCTTATATATTGTTTTTTTAGAGGTGTTTAGATATTGTTATTCACAGTTTTTTTTATTGATACATTTTGATTGTTATTCAAATAAATGGATTTTTTTTTTCTCTCATATGGACATACAAATATATAGTGTCAAGAAGTATACGGTAGGGAAACAAAAAATATTTAGTGTTAGTCAACTTTATGAAGTACATCAAACTTATTTGCTTAATCTGTTAAAAGTATATGATGAAATTACATTCTTAATAGCATCGATAAAGAATATAATTTAAAAATATATATAATTCTATTGAAAGTGACAAGAAAAATGATCAAGTTGCTTGTTCATTTTGAAAAATGGACTAAATTATTTAAGTGAGTGAAAGTGACATGGAAGTTGACAGAAAAATAAAGGGCAAAAAGCATACAAAAGCTTTGAATAAAACGGTCCTTTTAATTCTTGGCACAGAGAATCAAAATTTCAGTCGTGGAAAACACATCAACAAAGGGAAGGGACAACATTGAAAGAAGATATTATTAAAAACTGTAGAATATATTAATAATTGAAATGCTGAAGCTATCGTTTTCAATGTTTTTTTTTTTTTTTAAGTCTTTTAAATCAAATTAAAAACAGGAAAATAAAAGGCAGAGGCAGAATCGTGATTACGTCTAAATCATTTCGTTCACTATTTGTTTTTCCAACAACGCAAACAGTTTGTGAAATTTATCTACAGAAGTAGAGAGGAGAAAAAAAAAACTGAAAAATATATTACGTAATAGACAAGAAAATAAGTAAAAACGATGAAAAGGGAAAAAAAATGAAAAACAGTTTATTATATACCCTTGTTCTTATTTTAATTTGTAGTCTTTTCTGAGAAAATCGTTTTTTCTGTCTTTAATTAAGAGAAAAAACCTTTTTAATTAGTAAAAAATAACGTTTCTTTACATGGAAAGATCAGAATATAAGACTATGTTGTTTCGTTGACATCTCTTGCCAGGCTTGGATCATTGTTCCTTAATGTAATTATCATACACACTGCACTAATTAATAAGGCTAAATATTTGATTAATCGGGTTTTGGATGAAAATTTGAATAACCTTGGCATGATGTAGAGACGTTTTGTGAAACCATTAGTTTATGACTTTATGCCGTGTTTGTATTGATCATGATGCATGTGTGTATTTTGTGAGTCTTAAGTATGCTTATAAAATAGGTAGGCTTAGTTAAATAATAGGTGTGCATAATAATCTCTTTATATAAAACAATGGATGCTGAGTCATTTATGAACAAAAACGTAATTATTTTGTGATATTAAATAGTAAGTAAAAGTTGAATAATGTAATATGGACTGGTTTATGGTTATCTTAAAATGTTAATTTTTGTAAGCATAATAAGATTAATATTTCTTTAAGTATAATAAGATTAATATTATCGAATTAGGAAGTAAGTATCAAGTAAAGATTATCACTTCTTGGTCAATGCATTCATCAAGTGCTATCTGTATCAAATTTAAGATTGTTACCGAAATTTTTAGATATCGAACAATAATTTAATCCTAAGATTTTAGAATTTATTTTTCTAACATTCAATACTTTTCTAATTGAGCCGAAAGCTTTTCAAAAATACAATAAGAGTGAGAAAATATAATTTAAATGGGTAAGAACATATAATTTAAATAAGGGAATATAACTTTAAGAATACTGACAAAAATAAATAAAACCTTTTTTCAAAGAATATAGCTAATGTAAGCAATCCCTACTCAGCTGTTCTTTCCAAAGGTTTTAAATTAGTTAACGTATTAGTTAGTAGTATCATTATTATAACATAAAATAGGTTAATAATGTATTATGAAAAAAAAAAAAAAAGGTTATACGTTTTGTTTTTGCGTACATCACACGAACACGTATTAATATATTGTAAGGGATAGTGTTAGCTGAGGAGTGCACTCCCAAGCTTTAGAAAACGACGCCGTTCACACGTGTCAAAATGCTATTGGCCACGCTGCTCTTAAATTTCCACCAATTCCATCTTCTTGCAATCCATTTCCCTTTGACTTCCCCATGGCTCGCTACACTCTCTGTGCTCTCCTCCTCTTCGCCGCCGTGGCCGCCGCGGCTGGGGCCACCACCGACGCCGACGACATCCTGATCCGTCAGGTGGTGCCGGAGGGAGAGGTGGAGGACCACCTGCTGAACGCCGAGCACCACTTCGCGACCTTCAAGGCGAAGTTCGGGAAAACCTACGCGACGAAGGAGGAGCACGATCATCGCTTCGGCGTATTCAAGTCAAACCTGCGCAGGGCGAGGCTTCACGCGCAACTCGACCCCTCCGCCGTCCACGGCGTCACCAGATTCTCCGATCTCACTCCGGCGGAGTTCCACCGCCAGTTCCTCGGCCTCAAACCGCTCCGCTTGCCGGCGCACGCGCAGAAGGCCCCCATCCTCCCCACCAACAATCTCCCCAAAGATTTCGATTGGAGAGACAAAGGAGCCGTCACTAACGTCAAGGACCAAGTACTTATCACAATAATAATAATAATAATAAATTACTTATTATTATTATTTGAAGATTTTTTTGTTTAGCGTGAAATTTAATTTTGTTTTTTGTGTATAGGGTTCGTGTGGTTCGTGTTGGTCTTTCAGTACCACGGGGGCGTTGGAAGGAGCTCACTTTTTGGCTACTGGTGAGCTCGTGAGCCTTAGTGAGCAACAGCTTGTGGATTGCGATCACGTGGTTCGTTTCTCTCTCTTTATGCTTTTTTTTTTTTTTTTTTTAAGTCTAGCCCCTTTTGGATTTCGATCTTGCCTTTTGATGTTTGTAGTGTGATCGCATGGTGTTTGTGAAATTGATGGGGTTAAAATTAATTTTGAAGTGAAGTGTCTTGTGTTTGCAAGAAAATTTCTTCTAATTTGAAAAAGTTGTCTGAGATTGTTTCAAGTCAAAATCAATTTGGTTTTGAATGCATTTTTTTTTTCCGGTGAGATCAAACACTTGTGAACATTTAAAGAACTGATATTTCAACGCGATTTTGTATAATTTAAACTGAATCCGAACATTGTTTTATGTGATTTGAATGTGTTTATGATATGTTATTATAGAGTGTACTGTTGTGAAGGTAAATCATAATTTATAGTAAATAATTGTTTTATTTTTATTTTATAAATATTTCCGCGACTTTAAACTGTTTTGATTTGATCACAGTAAGATAATCTGAATGCACAATAATACGATGAAGACATGGTGCGCCAGACCGTAAGCTAACACACTTCGAAATAATAGCCGTATCCATTTTAGACATAATTCCAGATTGAACGTTTCAGATAATTTATACTGTGTTTTACTAACTTATTTTATTTTCAACTGTTATATTAATGCGAATGAAAATTCCATTATATTTATGTAATGGTGTTATCCGATTGAACGTTGATGAATGTAATCTGTATTCTAACCTTTCGAACATCGATATTCTTTTCTAGATTATGTTTTGTATTGTTTTCTTGTTAATTTTACGGTTCTTTTAGAAATTGTGATGTAACTATGCTATCCACTTATACTCTATAATTTTAAAGTTTGTTGGAATCTTTGTTTGTGTAATATGTCGTTTGTGTCTAGATCATAGTATACCTTGTAGTTCGTAAGACAGTAAAGTGCTATAATTAGCCACCACCCTGATATATAACGATTGCTTAACGTCTATGAATCTTACAGTGTGATCCAGAAGAATATGGAGCGTGTGACTCAGGCTGTAATGGTGGTTTGATGAACAATGCATTTGAGTACATACTTGGGTCTGGGGGAGTACAGAGAGAAAAGGACTATCCATACACTGGAAGAGATGGCACCTGCAAGTTTGATAAAAGCAAAATTGCAGCTTCTGTATCTAATTTCAGTGTGGTTTCCCTTGACGAAGAACAAATTGCTGCAAATCTTGTGAAGAATGGCCCTCTTGCAGGTACCTTTGTTGTTCTCTGTTAAAAAAGATTTGGCCCTAACTTACTTGTCCCCTTCCCCCTCCACAAAGGAATTGTACACAGATATCTGTTTGATCTTTCCTTCTTGGGTAAAAGAAATGGCGAGACAGATTTAATGGTCAATTATAGAAATACTGATATTTGCTTTGCTTGGTACAGTTGCTATCAATGCAGTTTATATGCAGACATACATAGGTGGTGTCTCTTGTCCATACATCTGCGGGAAGCATTTGGATCACGGGGTTCTTTTAGTGGGTTATGGTGAAGGTGCATATGCTCCCATTCGTTTTAAGGAAAAGCCTTACTGGATCATTAAGAATTCGTGGGGGGAGAACTGGGGAGAGAATGGATACTACAAGATCTGCAGAGGTCGAAATGTATGTGGAGTGGATTCCATGGTCTCAACTGTAGCTGCTATACATGCATCCAGCCAATAAACACAAGGATATACCTCACTGTGGTCGTGTGATGTGCTGCTGAACTAGGATAGTTTGTATAAATATTTTATATTATGAACTGTATCGTTTGGTACTGGTAAACTTATCTCCATATATAGCATCAGTAAACTTCTAAGATTATGTTGTTTATGTAATATGTAATTCTGTATGCTGTCAGTCAAGTGCCTTTGTTCTTTGTTATGGCAACTGGCAGAGTAAATGAATTGGAAATACTTCAGTGTAAAATTTTACTTTCTACTAGTTTGCAGTGTATATTTTGAAATGTTACGGTAATTGGACTGGAAAACTAAAGACAGTAGGTGAGAATGAGGTTATAAAATGATATCTCGGTTAATCATATGAGACTGGAAACTAATTAAAAGAATGGAGGTGAATTACCACACTGAAGGTTACAATTCACAATCCAGAATACAGAATAAATGTCTTCGGACATAAAATTCAATACAAAATACACAACTACAATACATATTCTACATTTTAAGTTCTTGAATATTATCTGGAATAGCTAAATGTATTTCAAAAGATAGAATATGGACTATATATATCTATTTGATAGTGGATATTAAAATATATTTTTTATATTTCGGATTCTATTTTCTAGAATACAAAAATTTATCTTTTTATCATTTGGGATTGTACAATTTATGCACAATGAAATTGAATTTGCAAAACAAAACAAAAAATGAAACACTCATTCGAAATCACTGTAACAACTACCTCGCAACTCAACCAACACTATGTGAGCAACCACTGGCAGCCACCATGCACAGTACAAATGTTCAAAGTGTCAAATGCTCCAAAGAAACACAGTACTGCCCACATCTCACCATTTATTTTCGGAAGGGCAAAGTTGTTATTTGAAATTGTATGGAGTGCAGGTTTAAAATATGGAGGTGCAGAATGCAACCCCTATTATGCATTTATAAAAGGAAGGGCCTTACTTCGAGGCCCATCTATAAAAGGCTGAAGTGAAACATATGAAATGAGTGGCACTTTGTCAAAGAAAACATTAGACAAATCTTAATGAGCTACACTGAATAAACTAGTTAAATAGTAGCTCTTTGTCAAAGAAAACACTAGACAAATCTTAACAAGCTGTAAAAGAGGAAAAAGTGAAGAAGAAATTGAAAGTAAAGATGATGCATCTAAACATGAATTTCTAGGAGGAAAAATATGACTTCAAGGCCCATCTATAAAAGTCAGAAAAACTTTTTGTTATACAAGTAGCACTTTGTCAAAGAAAAGATTTGACAAATATGAATGATGACTGAAACTGAAGTAGATAATAAAAAGAATCTATAACACGATTAATGGTACATACAATCTAAAAATTTCAACAACATTAGAGACTACTCCCTCTATTTTTTAGGTGCTGAATTTTTAATTTTTTTAATTTTAAGTTAATTTTATTTTCTTAAGTTTAAGACAACATTAATATTTTGTTTATCAATTACATTCTTATTTTTATCTAATCTTTAAATAATTTATATCTGTATGTATTTATTGTAATATAACAATAAAAATATAAAAAATATTATAATTTATTATAAGAAAATTTGTATTTACCTATTAAATTTGTAAGTAATATTTAAAATTTGTAGACAAATCAAAATTATATACGGATTAACTACATAAATGTAGAAACCACTGTGTTTATTGGTTTTTACACAAGAATGGTCAAAGTAATGTTTCTGTTCCTGTAGACTTGAGTTGGTGTTTGTTAAAATCTTTAATTAGAAATTCCACCGACAGAGGAGATTAAAATTTCAGGTATGCACTCACTAACACGCATATAGATGAAAAAACATGGAATTGTGAAAAATATAGTGGAAAAATATTATATAGGTGAAAGGTAGTTAGTTATACACCATTAAAGTAAAGAAACCTGTCAAGTGTAGTATATTTTAAAAGAATAACAAAATCTTCTTAAGATATTATCTTACTAATCCTCTTAATTTCTTTGTATTTTTTTAGTGTCTTCCTTTCTTTGTTTTGTAAGTACTAATTATATTTTATATTTTTAAGATATTAAATATATAATTTATTAATATCTTTTCTTAAAAAGTAGAAAGATTTGAAAAAGAAGGTAACATCAATAATTTTAAATGATATTTCAATTAAAATAAAATAATTCCAATTGTTTGATATTAGGATTCTATCTACTCTACTCTTTGTAATCTTATTAAGTCCATACTAATTATACCTTTTCTTTTATGTTAAAGATATCTATGTTATTTAAGAAATTGTTGGATTTGTTTATTTTCTTTCTATTGTACCCGTTATTACCTCTTCCTCTTCTTTTAATAGGTTTACTTATAACAACCAAATGAAGTTTGTGTGGTGAACCTTATCACTTGAACACACTTCATAATTACAAAATAAATTTAACGTAAAATTCAACTAAGATAAACTTTCTTTTAATTCTAATTATTTACTTCTCTTTACAAATCAAAATAATAATTTAATAATTGTAGAAAACTTTACTGTAAATTTCATTATAAGTTAAGCCAATATTCTCACACTTTGACTACACAGCCATATATATTTCTTCCGTTTGTGTTGGAGAATTTCCCGCAATCTACTACTTCTTCATGATGAATGAAATGCCATAAGTTTTCTTCTCTAAAAAAATTATAAAATTAATAAATAGATTATGGTCAATAACTATATTAAACTATATATTATATATTTTATTTAATAATATAATAAGTATTATATAAAAATATTGATTTAAATATGATAAGGTTACAACAGTATTAGAATATATAATAAAATATAATTTTATGTCTATATAAATGATACATTAATAATGCTAAATATTCTATTAATATTTGTATTCGAGTTATGATATATAATAGTAACCACAAATAAGGATTTTTGAATATAAAATTATTTTTTAAAATACTTTAATAATATTTTTAAAGTAATAAGTAAGAATATAAGTTAAAATATCTATATTAGAAAAAAATATAATGATATCTTACAGTGTCATGTAATGACAAATTAATCGATATTATGAAAAAAAAAATGCTAATTTTTATATCAATTATACTAAAAGTCCGTGATTTCTGATTGATTGTTAATTTAAACATCACTATTAAACTTTACATAGTATACTGATATACATTTTTTTTTTTTAAATTTTATATAAAGGTATTGAAATTAATTACCCTTTTTTGTATTTATTCTCTTTATATAAATCATAAAGTTTTTCTAGATTAAAAATACTTTTTGTCATAATTAACGACAGTGTTTCTAGGTATTTTTATTAATCTCTTATTTGTTTTCATCAATTACTTTCATCTTTACTTCTGTATAAAATTTTAATATTCTAAATAAAAACGAATTATCTGTACCAAAAATAGCCTTTAATTATTTTATTTAGCCTCTTAACCGTGAAAATATAATAATTGTTTATTTTTTTATAAAGTATTTTTCTTTCTTTTGCAGTATTAATTAGAAAATATTATTTCTTATTTTGTAAACAAATATTTAATTTCTCTTTTATGTTGACGATATATATATATAACACACATTTTCATCCATCATGTTCGTATGCGATATTTTCTTAAGACTGATAGCATACAAAATGATACTTGTAATTTCAGATTTTTTTAAAATAATTATATTAGATATTTTTGACTAATTTTAAAGCATAAGTATTTATAATTATATCATACAAAAAGTAATGTTTATATATTTATTAGTTAATTTTAATTTTTTATTGCTGACTCATTCCATCACGTACTTTCTATCACCCATCCCTAAAAACAAAACCATTTTACGTAACAGTTGAGTCAAAGTATGGTTTTGCCAAACTCATCAGCGTGGGTGACAGATACCTAGCACTGTCCATTCCCAGTCGCTGTAATCACTCACCCAAATTTCCTTCTCCTTTTTAATGTTTGGACCATATATTATTGAAAAATTATAATAATAATTTCCATCATTTGAAATGATATAATAGGCTAGAGATGTGTGTGTATCAATATATAGTAAAAGAATTATTAATAATATGATTTTGAACGTAATTGTTACATCAAGAGTGAACCTAAAATTATAACCTAAATAAGAAGTCTGAGGGTCAAACATGTTGAAAAATGCAGCATCAAAAGTGATTAATGAAAATTTGATGTAAAACATATATTAAAAACATAAAGAAACAAAATTTACCAGATCTGATGAGCCAATAAATGAGGTTAAATCACGAAATGTGATAAGAATGTAAAAGTCAGAAAAATTTATGATAAAGTGAATTGTTAATATATATATATATATATATATATATATATATATATATATCTTTGTTGTTGGTGGATGTGTATGCTATTTTCTGTATATATGAACATCATGTAAATGCAAAATTTGCATAGGTAGGGCTATGGTTTTTCCAGAAGGAGTTGTTCAACATTTGCATCTCTCCCATATTCACATGTCACATGCAATAAGCTTGGTGCAGTGTAGCTGAGTATGTTTGGACCACTGTGTAGCTGAACAGATATCAAACAGAGGGAAAAACACCTCGCTGCTATGCCCCGCGCTATGACCTATATTCCCTTCTATTCATTGCACAAACCCTAGGTTGTGACCATCATATCAAACCCTAGCTACTACTTCACACTTCTCTTCCTCAAAAATTCCACCAATATTTCAACTCATCAAACAACAACAAACACAGTAGGAATAACCCTTCTTCCGACATGCATTGTCCGGATTGAGACCAATGGCCCGTGAGTTCTGTACTCTTCTTAGTTTTTTAACGTTAATGTCAGTGATTAATCATGCTTTGGTGAGGTCTGGTGAAATCATGAACAACCTTAATTTGGGCTTTGCCTTTGCTCTTCAAAACCTTAATTGACGTCAATAGTGATTGATTTATCACGTTATTGATTTGTTTATCACTACTATATCTTATGGCTAGCGCAATCTTAGGACATATTATATATACCATTTCTTGTCATTGCTGCATAATAATTAATATTCGCAACTACATTTAGATTTGGCACGACGGAAGTCAATTTCATGTGGGCAATGGTAGGTCGTGTCCTATCAAATAATTGTTGACCCCAACTCAAAGACAGCAAAGCACACATTCAAACAATTTAATACCCAAATATCACATTCTTTCATTTCAAAACCAACCTTTTTCTTTCTGTGCATTGGATCCAAAATCAAAAAAACAATTCAAAATACTATTAAGCACGTCCCTTCTTGGTTCATTGCACCAAAAAAATCATGCTAGGTTTTTTTTTTGAAGAAAAACAATTTTAGAAAGTATAAAGGGGTAATATACATATGTTTGATTAAATTTCCTTTTTAGCCGTGATGAATAATGACTCACCAATTTCCTTTTGCATAATTAAATCAGGGTATAAAGCGTAGCAGGCATGGGGAACTATATTTTTCGAAGCACAGGATTTTGCACCCAAAAAAGAAAGGAATATACAATTGTATGACTAGGCATTTGACTAGACAGCATGTCGTCTAGCCATGAAAAGGTTCCTATTTATCAGCGCAATCACAAACTAAATCTTTGCCCTAGCTAGTGTGAGAAGAATGAATATATATCTATCTATCACGATCTTGTTTATTATTCTGAGTTTTCAATAACAAATACAGTGGTTAAATAAACCCACCATGAATTAATGGACCACTTGGTTGAAATGAGTATGTATATATATATAATAAGCATCAGTTCTATCTCTTCTAGTTTAAATATAAAATCTTACCATATTAAATACGTAAAATACACACTAGCTCATACCATTCTTGGCTCGCATGTATTGTTTTTTTTAGCACATATAATAATATTGTCATTAGCATTTATCAAGTAAAACTTCTTATGAAGAACTGATATTAAAAATTGCATAACAATTTTTGGCTATTTACCACATATAATGCATCATGGCACACTTAATGTCATTCGGCTTTATCTTAAATGCTTACAATGAAGTGAAGTTTGTGAGATATAAATGTTCTTATGTCATAACAACTACGATCTCAACACGCACAGAGATAATAATAAATAACATGATATTTTCACTCAGAATAAGTTGAAAGGGCACGATCGACGTTCTTGTTATTACTTCTTTCCCAATGATTTGAGAAGGCTTGTGGAAATTAACAATCATCAAATAATTCTGGCTAGAGTCCAGTTATAGTTATGTATGTTCTCCTAAATTTCAATAAACAACCATCACAAGCTTTTAATTGCATTAAGTTTGGACATAATATTGTTTCAGTAGTCACTAACAACGATTTCGTTATTAAACTCATTCTCATCTTACAGAGTCACAACTGTTTTCAGGTTATCAATTACTTGAGTGTTTTGAGATTTTTATATTCTGATGCATCTTACTGTTAGATTGCGATCGAAAGTACACGGTTTATACCATTTATCTTCACAAACATTGCAATATAACAATTTTTGTATGATTTACTTTTCTTCTTTCTCTTATTTGGGAGTGCTCACAAGAAATAAAGGCTAACTCTTTTTCATACCCTTTGTCAGTATATCTCCTACAAAACCCACGAAATTGAGGCCATTTTGAAACCTTAATAATATTAATATAATCATAAAGATGAATATATATATATATATATATATATCAGCAGAAGAGAACAAAATTTTGATTTCAATTCCCAGAAATGGAAGAAGGGGTCAGAAGAAGAGATACGGAATACGAAGCTGTGAGTTGCTACATGAAGATGATGAACTCTGATAAAAAGAATCCAGAAGGGAAGAATTGTGGAATATTGAAAGAAAAGGCATTGAAAGAAAGAGGTTGGTTATTATAAATACAAAAGAACAAAAGTATAGATGAAGAAGAAAGAGACCGCTATGGTCTCAATCAGCTGAAGGTTGTGCAGCACATGTTATGGGTCAGTTATTACAAAACAAGGGAAATTTTCGTAAAGTTTTCTGGTTCTTCCTTATGAACTAAAACCAGCAGTCTACGGAAGTATCATTAACCCTATCATATCATATGTACCTTGACCTATATCATTGGTGGCAGTAGCCACTTGTATGCAATATGAACACACCTCACATGCACATACTTTGAGAAGCATTAAACATTTTGTGCCAAAGAAGAATGCTTTTCCATCTCTAGCATAAGGAATAGACGTCCATGGATGATGGATGTCTATTCCAGTGGCCAATTTTATTGTGTGTTCAGAGAAGTAGTTGGTGTAAATGCTAGTTGTAATTCTCCATTTATACGTAATAATACATTTATGCATCGCAGATATATATATAAATATAAATACATGAATCAATCGGGAGAAGAAAAAAGGTATAATAGAAAAAAAAAAAAAAAAAAAAAAAAAAAGTGAACGAATTGCATATCCGAGTGGTTTCACTTTTGGGACTGGTCTGCACTAGGCCAAGCTTGCGAATGGCCAATGCATGGGAGACAAAGAAAAGACGCACCTGTTTCTCCCAGAAATCGTGCCAAGAGTTAAAAAGAATATATGCTTTTAAAATTCTATGCTTAACCAAACACGAAACCTATTTCGTTCCATTTTGATCCGGCAAACCAACGGATAAACGGGGGAAAAGAAAAGCAGCTTCGAGTTCAGCACCAACTACAAAGCCTCACTCTTATTATTAATCCACAACAACAGAAAAACTATAAACAAATCAAATCAAATTAATCACACAGTAATAATAATAATAATAAGAATAAGAAAGCACACATCCAAATGCTGCCTGCTCCAAAGAAAACAAATCGCAATATATAGTATATAATAGATTAGATTAGAGTGTATGATGGGCACTAGAATTTTTGATCGAGAATGAGAAGTGAGTATTTCGATAACAACGAAACAACATGAAAATCTGAACTGAGATTCGGACAAAACTAAACAAAACAAACAGGTTCCCTTTAATTTCGTGAATCATCATCTTCGACGTAATCATTTGTGACGAACTCTTAACTAGTCTAGCTAGTAGCAGCTACTTCAGCTGATGATGTTAAGAACTTAAGATCGATGCACATATAACACCCAACAACCTTAACCTTAATTATAAGAGTCCATGAAAAAAACAAATACCCGGTTTCAACTTTCAATCATTATTAGCTAGAGAGAAAGAGAAGAGAGAGAGAAAGGGAGGGAGAGAGAAACGTCCTTAGGATCTTGGGGGTGGGAAGAATTGCGTACCAGCCATGAAAGCATTCATCGGAGCGGTGTAGAGTGAAGCGTCAAAAGGGTTTCCAGCTGTTGTGGCGGTGGTTGTGGCGGCCATGAGAGCGAGTGGCCGAGCTTCACCGCCGCCACCGGAGGAACCCTCGCAACCTGCACTGGCGTAAGGACCGTCCACTCCTTGATCGTAGAGAATTCCCTTGAACACGTGCCCTCCTATGTTCACTGCTGTTTGGTACGCGTAACGCTCGTCCGGTGCATCCATTGCACTCACTTTCACACATCGAAACACCGCTGGAGAGTTTAGCTCCGGTGGAAATTGACCCACCTCCAACCCTAACCAATAACCAACCAACACACAAATTCATCAAAACCACAAATCAAATCAAACCATTCATGTAAATCAAAGAAGCTATCTAGCTATAGCTAGCTCCAATTTCATCTCTCCCTCTAACGGATCACATGGAGTTAGATTAACTTATTAACAGTAATGGAATAACAAAGAGAGAGAGAGAAAAAAAAAAAAAAAAAAGCAAGGTTGTGATGATGGGCAACTATGGAAGAGAATTTCATTTTCAGAGTGAAGTGATATGGACCATAGATGTTAGGTATCAGACATAGAAGGCTATAGTTCCTTGAGATCTCACTGTATCTTGATCTCTCTAGCAATAATATCTCATCTAGTAGACTCAAATACCTATATAGTTGAACAACATGAAGAAGGATTTTCATTTTATGAACTTTTCTATTGTATGTCATGGTGTGTGGTGTGTATATATGGTGCTTTATCATAATTTTTTTTTTTTCTTTTACCTGTGGTGGTGATAGGAACTGGAGCGCAAGCGAGAGAACCACCAGCTGCAACACCTTCGATACTTTCTCTGTGTCTTTTCGAGTGATCTCCACGAAACTGCGGTGGTTGATTTTGTTGCTGCAACGCAGCTAGTTGCTGCTGTCGTTCACGGCGTTTGGCGGCGGGAACCCAAGTGCTCTTAACGTGAGTTTGGCACTGAAACCCTCGACTCTTGCAGCAGGTTCTGCATCTGAGGTGGGAGCAGTCTTTCTTGGCTTGGTTCCCACAGTCCTGACAGTTCATGCCGCCGCCTCCGCCGCCACCCACGCCGCCAGCTGACCTCATGACGGTGAAGCCGAAGCGGTTGGAGTCATCCGAGAAAGAGACAGAAACGTCGTCGTTAACGTTGTTGGAGGAGCTATTGTTGTTGTTGGCGTTGTTCCTGCGACTAGGGCCCACACCGAAGGAGTAGTAGTTGGTGAAGTTGTGGTGGTACGAGGATTGTGGCCATATCTCGAAGCCCTTGTTGGCGTTGTAGATCTCCTCGTTAACGTTTCTGAACAAAAATTGACTGTTGTTGTTGTTGTTGTCCTCTCTCTGATCCTCCTCTTCTTCCGCTTTGTTATGCCTTCCTCCTAGAGAGAAGAACCCAGCCATGCTCTGTTGCACTCTACGATCCCCAATTCAGAGATAATATCCATATCAGAAAGAAGAACCTTCGCGAATCTTGTATCAGTTCTTCACAGGTTTATATATTATCAGACACACACCTCGCAACTGTAATACTAATATTTTTGGGTTACATATAAAGTGCATCTTTAATAAATTTTCTGACCGATACTAATACTTACTAATTTTCCACCCACTCAACCCTTTTTTCTCTTTTTTTTCTTTTGTGGGTCTTGTTGACTCTCACTCTGTCACTGTGTCCAGACCGTGTGGGGGCGTCTCAACTATGATCTTCTGATCTCCTTCCCTTTTTTTCTGACTAAATCAGAAATTATCTATATATCCCAATTTTCTAAATTCCTTTTTTAAATCGTAAAAACTATAATTACCACGTCCTCTTGTTAAATTTTGTTTCTTTTCATGAATTTTGTACGGTTTTCTTAACCTACAACATTAGCTCTCATACTAAACTAGAAAGGATGCAGTAAAATTAAAAAATTAATTTGTTTGATTAATATTTGCAGGTTTTGAGGAAAAGAAAAAAATTGGAGTTTGTGTGGCGCCATTATGGCAGGGAATTAGAGTGTCTGCTACGCCGCCATGGAAGGATTAGAACAGAGAGTGGGTGGTGAGGTGTTTGTGGTTCGCAGACTCAGACTCAAACTGAGAGTGTTTGTTGTGAATGTGTTTGTGTGTGGGTGTTGTGTGATGTGAGATGGGGGAACAAGAAAATCTGGCACTGGCAAGTTCTGTGAGTGGATGGAGGATCGGAGGGTGGAGGATGGTCCACGTGTCGCGTCACTGGGTTTTGGTTATTCGTCCTTGCAGCGGAAAACCCGGTGGTACTTTGTCTGAGCGTGGCCATAATTAAGATTGTTTTCTTGCGATATTTATGGTGTGAAGCGACCACATATGATATTCTACACAGGACAGCAGAGGAAACCCAATACGCTGCGTCACGCACATGCACTTCCCTCCCTCACACGTCCCCATCACCGCTCAATTCTTCCTCCTCTTCCCCATCAGACGCCTCTCCCACTTCATATTCTTTTTCCAAAATCACTTATGTCACCTTCTACTTCTCATCACGCATATCACTTTCGTTTCTGTAAAAACAATCAATTTTTTATTCAGGAATTAAATCAAAATTTTCATTTTCAAGATTATGTAATATCTCATTCAATTGCTAAAAATAATGATGCGTTTATTAATAGCAAGATTTAAATAATTCCATACACGTTGCTGCGGGAAGATAGTACCGAGTGCATAACATATAAACAAAAAATTAAAAAAAAATTAGAAATTAGAAGATTAAACTTTGCATTTATGTTTGATGCTTCTACAAATGTCATATGAAGAATTTGTAAGTTTGTAACTATAAGTCAGATGTGTCTTTTTTTGGAAGTATAATGATAAGATTTTTCTTAATTTTAGAAATTATCATGTGTTTGTCTTTCCTTAATTTCAATAAATTATTAATTAAAACTTGATTAAATGTTAAAACATATAATTAATTGAGTTAACTTTAACTTTACTATTTTTATATTTATATTTAAGTTTTTTAATATTTTTAAACATTTGAGAAATGTATTTCCTCTCCAAAGTTGTTGTGGCATATTCACAATAAAAGAGGGTAAACCTCTACTGTAAATTCACTTTTAAAATTGAACGAAGGTGTGAAGACTTTTCTATTCTTGTCTTAATTTTTATTAGAAATATTTTTAAATGGTGAATATTTTTACATTAATCCTTTAATATTAATTATAAAGATGATGTCTCCTTCCCTATTTTTAAGTCTCAATTTAATTTCTATTTTATTTTGGAACTTGTTCTTATTTTCTATTTAAATTTTAAACTGTTGCTAGTTTTAGCTATGGATGTCATAACTTCCATCAATGATCTTTTGTTTTTTCATAATGTTTAAGTTTTAAGTTACTTATATCTTCTTATAAGTTGATAAGATCATTTCAACATTTGAAGATTCACATTAAGATAAGTGGCCAAAAATTTTATTTTTCTCTTTCGTGGATATTTGTGACTTTTTTTTTAAGTTTATATTCATACCTTTGGTGTTTTTTATGTTCCCTTGCATATCCCTATTCTCTTTGGTATATTCATGTCCATTATCATGTTTCCTATAGTGATATGGTCCAAGGGCTCCTCTAACCATCTTTCATCTTTAATCCACATTAATCTAAATAATTTGAGCCTCTTATCTCCTTGGTTTCTTCTCTTAGATACACTTCAAAAACTCTCCTCCATAAAATCATTTTCATTGTATCCACCATGAAACCAAATGAAGAAAATGATAATATATCTTCTTTACCTCTTTAATCATCTTCCACACACTTTATCTCTTTATCTCATCTCCATATTTACTCTTACACATTCGTCAAAATATGAAGATTAAATGAGGATTTACATTTTTTTCAAAAATAAGTAATCAAGTGTTAAAATTTAAAAATTAATTTTCAATGCTGATTTTTTAACGATTTTACTTTCTAAAATACTTTTTATTAACTATTTTTGGTTGTCGATAATAGATGAGATGTTGATGCACGATACCACCCACTTTTTATAAATTGCTTTTAACCTTTGTGAAATTGTGAATTTGATCACGTAAAGTAACATGCAGCTGCGAATTTCTTGATGATAAAGTTGTTGGAATCGAATCAGGTAATGAAAGCCTTTCGGTTCTGCATCAATTCATCCACCAAAACATTATTTCAGTGATTGAAAATAATGGTTATTAAATACAAATATTTAGAATTATAAAGAATGAAATATGATATATAGTTAAAATAATGAGGCCAAATGTAAATTAGTAAAAGCGTGTTTGAATTGTATGAGATGATGTTGTTAATCATATAAAAAGTTTTATAAATAAAAGTAATGTAAAAACAATAACTTTATGATCAATATTTAAGTCCCTGTTTTAAAGTTGGAAAACCAATTTTCTAATTTTCAATAACGTGTGTATATATATAATTAATTAAAATGAATTTACATAGATTATAATTATATTCAACGATTCAAAGTCAAATATGCTCAATTTAAACTTAGGATGCAGCGAACCAGCCAAATTAAAGGGGTTTCGATTGATTTTATCTGCTTTAATTAGCTTAAAAATTAATTTCATTTTGAAATGTAATTATCACTAAATTAAATACAAGTATTTAATACTACTCCACTCAAGTAGATTAATTTTATTAAGCACGGAGCATTCTTTTCAAAATCAAATTCAAAAATAAAATTTCACTTTTTGTCTTAATTTAATATCTTCTGTGAATTTAATTTCCAATTTTTCCATGCATATTACCCCTCGGTTTTAAGATAATAATACATTTAGATATCTTTAAATCGATTTGAATTCATTTTTCTAACACACTGATATTTTTACTCCATTTAGTAAGTTTTATTTATTTTTATCTCTCTCTCTCTCTCTCTCACATACTTTCTACTTTACATATCAAACTAAATATCATGGTAGTAATTGTAATGTTACAAACGTACGTACAGTATTATAGATATTGCTAATGTTGTTTCCTTAATTAATTTTAGTTTTCTATTTTAATAATTTATATTCTACTATACACATAACACATTATTAAGATGAATAGTTTATTCTTATTAATACTCCACTAGTTACAACAATTTGCAATATTTAATTTTGAGCTAATATGGTTGCGACCACATTGTGTTGATCTGGTAAAAATGGTGAAAGCCAAGGTAAAAGTGTATGACAAAAAACAACAATATATTAAAAACTAAGAGACAAATGAAAAGATAATTGGAAGAAAAAACGGAATAAGCCAAGGATTTAAAAGGGAATGACATCATTGATTGAAGTGAGAAAAAAAGCTTTATATATGATGTCACTAATTACTTGTGTACTTTTTTTGTTTAATTTCTAAAAGCAATTAATACCATAAAAGAAAGAAATTTATTCTCGGGTGTAGTGAGAATTTACCTGCTGGTGCCTGTATTTTCAGATTACTAATATCAATTCAAATCAAACCTCGTTTTCAACTCAAAATTCTTGCCGTAATCATTATATGATTGACGCTCAATTTCACACAATAATAAAAATTTACGGCTTTCTCACACATATTAAGAAAATTAATTAATTAATTACTAAAATTACTAAAATGTTCTCACATTTTACTTATTAAAGATTGATCAGCTTGCGTCACATTTTTCTCTATTTTATTATTCATAATTGTTGTGTCATTAAAGATATGATAACTACATTCTTTAAATACACTTATCACTAGATGTTTTTTTTTTTTTATAAATATATAAGATATTAAGGATTGTTTTCTCATTTAATTAAGTGGTTTTTGAATGTACCAATGATTGTTGAACACTATTATTTCCACGTAATACGTTTGTAACTAATAATGAAATAGTTTAAATTAATATTTATTAAAAATATCGAAATAAAATTATAATTATTGCAATGAAAAAAGTAAATGGCAATCAATTTAAAAAATTATAGAAAAAAACTTAAATGACACCTAATGTGAAATAGAGGGTAGAAAGAACTTAGATTATATTTTTTTGAGATTTTATTAATCAATGTCTGAAATAAAATAATTTAGCTCTTGATTTTTTTAGCTGTTGATACTTTTTTTTTTTTCAAAATACTGAAATTAGATTTATAGATACAGAAAAGATAAATTAGAAGGTATAACAAGATATAAATATAATATAATTTTGCTAATAATTAAGAAAGAAAAAAATTAACTCACTGCAAGATAGTGTGAAAACTACGATTCTGAAGAAGATGATAGAGTGAATATTTAAAAGGTATAATGGAAAAAAGTTAATAACACTCTCATTCTCCAAATTATATATATAATAATATACGAGTTAATCAATTAACTGAGTAAATAATTTGGAGTTTTTAAGATATTTTTTATTTTAGTTTTTTGAGCATGTATCTTGAAAGAATGTCACACTGATGAGAAGAAGAAGAAGTTTAACCATGTTGTTTTAATTGAAAAACAATGTTAATATATTTATATAGAATAATTTTAAGTTGAAATTACTCATGATTCCACTTTTTTAGTGTACTTGGAAACATAATAATCTGCTTTAGTTAAACTCAAACTTCAATTATAGGCCTTCCATTGTGGAAGATGCATCACGCATAAACCTGGACCAATATGATTATATATTTTTTTCACGTTTGATGATTACCATATACATTGGACGGTGAATATATTTCTCAAGACATTGTTATTGTTTTTTCTTTTTTTGAGGAATCTCATTGACATTGTTGATGCTTCCATCACTTCCACAACTCGGGTAAATTCATGGTTTTCCAATGCTATTTATTTGTCTCTTAAAGTATCACCCATGATCATTATGAGAGTGATGGATAGATAGAAAGAACGAAAGAAGAGTCTCTGACCTAGTTAACGCGTAACGTAACACACGTTACTTGACGCGTTATGCCAAGACCTACCTACATGTTAAAGGCCAAAAAAAAGTAAAATGCAATGGCTTTTTCAATGCCATCACACATCTTAAACAAACTTTAATGTGTTTAAATAATGCAGAATTTGTCATTTCATGTGGGTTGACATATACATGCATGTAAGTAAATGCCAATAAAAGATGGCTAAACTCTCAGCTACCATCAAATTCTAAAACTCATAACGTAAAAAAAAAATCATTTGCAACCATCATGGAACTGTTTGATAAATCATATTTTAACATTGTTATTGTGTCATTTCATGAGGGAGATTCAAAATTTCAAAGAATAGTCCAAGAGTTTTGGCTGCCATAATGTGATTTCATGTGCCAACTTTTTTGTGTTATTATCAAAAGAGAGAAAAATTGTTGAGGAGTTTCCCTTTTGAAATTGCACAGCATGAATTTGTATGGTGATGTGATGTGGCATGAGTCTTTGGTCACATACCCTACAGTGTGCATAGCTGGTCACATATAGTTTCTCACCGAATTTCTAGAAAGAAATGGTGCAATAGTAGTAGCAAGGGAAAGCAAGTCAAGTAACAGAAAGATTGAGATGAAAGAAAATTTGGAATTGGTCAATTTGTAAGGATGAAGCAGCCTCATGCTCAGCTAGCTAAGCTAAGCTAGTTGTCATTTGTAGAAAGTGAGAGGCACTAACACCACAACACAAAACAAAACAAAAACAAAAGAAAACAAATTCTGAATGCACAATACACACAACAGTTCAAAATGAAACATCCAAATTAAAAAGGGTGTGTGTGTGTGTTTTTATTATAGACAAAGGGAAGTAGCTAGCAGAGCAACAAGGCTTAATTAAGTAGCAGTAATTAACAGTGTGTGTGAGAGCTGTCCACGGGTCTCAAAAACCAAACCAAAATTAAAATCCTCTTTCAAATGATTCACTAGCACGTGAACCGCCCCAAAATGTAATCAATTTAAGACCACAAATAATTGCATACAATTATATAACTGGACCATGTAACAACAACAAAGGACACTGTCTTATCGGCTGCGTTGCACTGCCGTACGCTAATTCCTTTTCATGTCAATTTTCTCTTCCATTTTCCTTCTGTTTAAAATTATAACACAAAATATGATTCATGGTTATCGGATTCAGTCAATTAGATGTATTCATATTCAATGGTCGGGATTCGAACGTTGAACAAGTTTAATTAGTGACAACACATGGTGAAACATTTCAAGGGTGAACATGCAGACACTCCGAAATTCAAACTAGCTTCTAGAAGAGAAAATGGTGGTTACAGTTATGTTGATGGTTCAATTTAAATACCCTTTTTGGATGAAAAGATTGGTTAACTAGTTATAATTCACATGCCCATTATTGTGGCAAGGGATGAAATTTTTTGTTCAAAAAAAAAAAAAAAGAAAAAATATCATGAAATCTGAATGATAAAGCACTGAGAAGATCAAAACAAAACAAAGAGATAAGAGTGATACCCAAAAATAATATCACTTTCAATCTAAAATCCAAAAATATGTTGTTCAATTTTTTTATTTTTAATTAACGTGAGATTAGACTAACACATGAAAGATTAGAATTGGTTTTGACAGAAGCAATTGGAATTTACCACGAGTATTATATTATGATTCGGAAAGGCAAAGTTTGCATTATAAATTGAAATGTTATTAGGGGCTCGAGGAAAGAAATGATCTTTCCTTCACCAACTATTACTACTACCATTATTTGGCCGCCCCCTTTGTCCACTATGTCACATTCTCGCACTCTCAAGTAACTTTGCAGTGCTTCTTTCAACCATGATTGATTCATTTTTTTTTTCCCTTTTTTCTTTTACTAACTTTTGGTTGTTTTGTTTTTGTTTGTTTCTTCTCTCTGCGGCATTAAAGATGCAGACCAAGACTCTTGAATCAATATAATTATGATTAGACCAATTAGTGGCCCAATTGAAAATGATGCTCTCAATCTTGATGGTGCCTGAGTCTCAAACAGGTCAACATTACCTTTTTGCAAAGACAGCATAATACTATGCAAAATGTACCCTCTCAACAAACTGCCTTAGCTCAACACCTAGGCACCACTCATCAGCCTTAATTAATCCGAATCAGTCACAGTAATAATAATAATAATAATAATAAACTTATATGATATGACTCTTACACCTATAACTAATCACTATTCTTTCAATTGTTGGATTGAAATTATATTACATGAATTATATTTTATTATTCTGACCTCAAATTTGATGATTATCATTACAGTTAATCACTCTAAAATATTTTAATTTTAAGTTTGTTTAAATGATATTATTAAAGTCAATTATCATGGGGTGTTATTCACTTTGAAGATCGAAGTTTCGTTGTGATTTTATTTTTAAAAACTATCTCAGTAGATTAAAAGAGAAAATATATTTAAAGTAACAGTGTCTCAATTTTTAATAGATGTAAGGTTAAATTAAGATAAAATTTAAAATTTTGTATAAGGTAATTTATAATGTTGAAGTTTATTTTAAGGAGATTTATTAGATAGGAAAAGCAGATAAGAGGTTTAAGGAATTGAAAAAACGTTTTTTTAGGGTTTCAAAATTGAGTGTAACATTCGTCCTTTTTGTGTGTTGCAAACACCCTCTTCCCGATTTAGTCTATATCATGATTGAATTATAGACCATTTTGAAGGTCGGTTTGAGCTGGCCCAACAAGATAACTTATTTAAGTAGCCATCATTCTTCGTGTCTTTTGTTCTTCATCAAACTAATACGGATAGCCATTCAAGTTGGTTTGATTTTCTTTTTATTAAAAATATATAAATCAAATGCAGTTATATTTAGTTTTATTTTATTTAATATAAAATTAAATTTTTTTTTTAATTTTGTTTGAATCGATTTCTATTATGATACAATTACTACACATTTTTTTAAATAAAATAATAAATATATTCTATTTTTTATAATTATTTTGATATTCATACATAAAATACATAATCTAATATTTAAAATTATAATACATATTATTATCATGTTTTGAGAAGTGTAAATGTTAATTAAACCTTTAAAAATCGTATTCATATATATATATATATATTTATATTTATATAAATATTATATTTAAATATAATAAACAGTTTGATTATGTTTATCATTTTCTATTTTTTTAGTGGTATTTAATTTTTTTTAGATGGTTTTAAATTTTAAGAGACATATATTTAACTTCCGAATTACACATAAGAATGACGATAACAAGTCTAGTTACTCGCCCTAGCTAGTTTCCTATTTTACCATAATTTTCATAAAGGGTTTTATTATCTCTTTTATTTGCTTATATGTCACTTTTTTCACAAAGAGTTGATAAAGCAATTGATCACATGCTCAATTAACGAAGAAATATATAAGGCTCGAGTTTATATAGTGTTATAATTGGACTATTGATCAAATTTTTGAAGGGGGATATTTTTCACTTCGTTATAGATTTGTTTTTTTTTTTTTTTAAAGATCTTACCGTTCGTCTATGTTACATAAATATAAAATATTTTAATGTTTTATTTTGGTGATACATTTCATTCTAAGATTTTAAGTAAATTTGTTTGATATTATATTTAATAGGAGAGAATTTAAAATATAATTTTTTATTAGGAGAAAATTATTATTTTTTATTATTTTAGAGATTCTGAAAATTTTTATAGAAAAATTATTACCTATCGTGACTCTAATCAACATCTTATAAATAATAAATAATAGATCGTATTTTTAATATCGACCATTAAATATGTTCTTATTTTAATTGTAATTATCATTTTCGTGTGTATATTGGGAAAAATAAATATTTATTTAATAAATTAAAATTTACATTAAATAATTTTTTTTAAATATATAAGTTATATTATCATTAAAATCTATATCAAATAAATATTTTTGAACATATATATATATATATATATATATATATATATATATTATATTTTAGATTACTGGTAAATGATATATATTGTAATGTGTTTTTACTTTAATTATCATTAGTCTCTTTTAAATAATATTAAAATTCAAATTAAAATTAAAATTTTTGAAAATGATATATTGAAAGATGTAAACAGTTAAGTTCAATCGTTTAACTGATATTAAAAATATAAGATGATAGTATGCGTGTTAGAAAAGAATGAGTATAGAAGAAAAAAATGTATGTATTTATAGTTTATTTAATTTCCTAGATAATATTAAAATTGCAAGATGAATATTAATTAGTAACATATTTTAATTTTTAAATATAAAAATATATTCGAAGTAGGTTTTTGATATTCAGTTTCAATTTATTAAACAATTTAGTTGATATTAAAGATATAATAAAATAATAAAGTTCGTGTTAGGAAAATGAAATCTAGTACTTTACAAAAATAAAATATTTGAATGAGAGTGAATGTGCAGTAAAATTGAAAAAAAAAAGAGGTTCATGGAGACAAATAGTTATATATATATATATA
>Ga0209489_104117_pt1 | contig 27206 bp, 27 predicted proteins | sample SiratrowhiteBW_FD_187527 | JGI IMG/M metagenome (GOLD analysis project Ga0209489, IMG submission 187527) | Root nodule microbial communities of legume samples collected from California, USA - Siratro white BW (SPAdes) (version 2) | ecosystem: Host-associated > Plants > Roots > Nodule | place... | reverse complement strand
AGATTAGATGAGTTCAATCCCAGGGTGTTTCTCTAATCATTTCAGACTCTTTTACTGCTTATAAATTTATTTTGCATGTTCGTAGTAATTGTTAATCAAACTAAATCTCTCATCAAAACTGAACTCACTTACTGAGTAGTAACGCTGAAATTCTAAAATAGAACTGTTCCCTGAGGAATCGACATCTTTACTAAAACCCACTCTACTACTTGTGACTCGGTACACTTGCCGAATAAAAACCATAACACCTAACGGTGTATGATGTTTTTAAAATCCATATACCTTGACCGCTTGTTTCCCATTACAAAGAATTTTTTTGGCCTATTAAACCCTAGCTATCTTCCAATCAAATATTTAATTTTACAACGGAGAAGCCAAATCCATTTCTCACCAACTTCAAATCCCTTAAAAAAAACATGCAAGAGAAAGAATCAAGTATCACTACTAGAAAATTGCTAAATAGTGACTGAAATTAGTGATAAAAAAAATCGGTCACTATCGGTGACCGAATCTGTGACCGAAAAAATGGTCACAGATTCGATCATAGGATTAGTCACAGATTCGGTCACATATTCGGTCGTAGATTCAGACACAGATTCGGTCACAGAGTTGATTACTATACATCAATAATAATAATTATAATAATAATAATAATAATTATAATAATAATAATAATTACTATTATTATTATTAATAAAATTAATTATTATTATTATAATGTCAATAATAATAATATTAATAATAATAAGAATAAGAATAATAATAATAACAATAATAGTAATAATAAGAAAAATAATAATAATAATTATTATTATTATAAAAGTTATAATAATAATAATAATATTAATAATAGTAATAGTAATAGTAATTGTAATAATAACTATAATAATAATCATAACCTGATAAAAAAGTTGCTTTGGTCTGATGGCTATAAGTTCTCTCAAGCTGCTGAGAGGTCCTACGTTCAAGTCTCTCTTTGGTACACTTTAGCCAAAATCTCATTGAAATGATTAATGGTGGATAATAAAAATAATAAAATTATAAGCAATAATAGATGTTAAAATAATAATTTTTTATAATAAAAATAATATTCAGAAATTTTTAAAATATTTTTAAAATCAGTCACAAATTCGGTTCGATCACAGATTCGGTCATAGAAATCGGTCACTATACATCAACGACCAGTAAAATAGCGACTAACGCATTTGGTCACTAAACCGGTCACTGTTTTAATCAGTTATCGATTTTGGTCATTTAGTGACCGACTTTTTGGTCACTATGAGTGATTTTTCTAGTAGTGTATGTAAAAGCAAAAGCCACCATATTTCAAAAGCTATATATATTACATTCGTTTGAAGGTTAGGCATGAGAAACAAGAGAAGAGAAAATGAGAAATGATCAAGAACATAGATAAACACAATGCAGTTCAGAAAGAAAGAAAAACAATGCTCATAAGCGTGTCTAGAGTGTCGGCCAAATTTTGATCGCTTCTACAACATTATCTTGCTTATATTTTGAGTAGTTGGGCTATGCAAAATTCTTTTGTAATTCTTAAGTAAACCCTGTGAGCTTTGTTGTGCACACTTTGAGAGTATTTTCTTCTCATCTTAAGTGCTCTCGGTCTCAGGAGGAGAATGAGACTAGTTTGACAAAAGAGGTTTGTGTACTCATGTAACTTGGAGAGATTTGTTTACGTGTGTAGCTTGAAAATGTTTGTATACTTGTAGTAACCTAGAAAGATTTGTATATTCATTGTAAATGTTTACTGTATAGCGGAACCTCTTAAATAGTTTGTTTAAGAGAGAAATAGACGTAGCCTAAGTGATAAAGGGTGAATTAGTATAAAATTGTCTTATCTGTGCTTTCTATTATACGATCTTGCTTTATGTTTTTGCTTGAAATATTTGAGTTCATACCCCATTCAACTTCCTTTACACTACAAGAAAAAGATTGTTTAAAGACCAATTTTTAGCTACCAAATGAAATGGTTGCTAATTGTGACCAAAATAGTCACCAAATTAAATTTTGGTTGCTAAATAATTACAAAATAGAAGTAATGATGAAATTTAGTGACCAATTAAGTCAAATAATTGGTATCTAACACTAGATACGAAAATTTTAGTGACCTATGCCATTAGATTCTAATTTTGTATCTAATTAAGTTAAAGACTAATTTATAATCTAATGGTATAGGTCACTAAAACCTTCGTAGCTATTGTTAAATACCAATTATTTGACTTAATTGGTCACTAAATTCAAACATATTTTTATTTTGTAATTATTTAGCAACCAAAATCTAATTTGGTGACTATTTTGATTACAATTAGTAACCATTTTATTTAGTAGCTAAATATTAGTTTCTAAATAATTTTTTTCTTGTAGTGTTAAAATCCACTATTCCACCATTTATTTAAGAAAAATGAAAGCAAAATGAAAAAAAAAAATAAAATTAATTTATTTGCATAAACCAATTTCATGAGCTTTTTTATATAATTTTTGAAAAATTTTGTTTTGAAGAAATGTTTACCCGAAGACTTTAAACAAAAAAAAAATGAAATTAAATTTTTTACAAATTAAATAGTTTTTCATAAAATTTTTATCAAGTAATTTTTTAAATTTTTATTCTTAACTTTTTTATAAGCTAATTTTAATTTATAAATAAATTAATTTTTTATTTTATTTTTCTCTTACATAAATACTTATAGAAAATCACGTAGGTAACTTCAAGTAATATTAACTTGTGAAGGAGAAATTTTTTATTATTATTTTTCTTTGGTGACGTTCTCAAAGAAACCCTCCACAATATTTAACTGCATACTTTAACTTTTTATCCCAAATATTAAATTTTTCTTATAAATTTGAAAGTTGTAATTATTCAACTTCAAAGTTATTGTTTTAGAATATTTTAAATTTCTCAACTATAATTTCTCAACTATAATATTCTATTCTCACTCATATTAGATAATGACTTTCATCAGCTGGAGGAAAATGCGTAGGCACGTAGAGTAGTGACAAATGTTGACACACGTCAGAGTGACCCGTTTTGATTGACGAAAAGAGAAAGAACGGAAAAAGAGAAGATAGCATTGAAAAAAAAAAACCCTCCGTGACAGTGACCAAAATTGATTGACGAAAAGAGGTAATTCTTATCTTCACTATGCAATGTTATTTTTTTGTCTTAATAAATAACAATTTTAATTTTTTAGATTATGCATCTGAAATGTCAAGCTTTGTCTCAGTCAAAATTAAAACTAAATGTTGAGAAGGGCGTACAAATGTTTGTTTTGTTTTACTAACTGTTTGCAAGAAAAGTTATTGCATAGTGAGAAAAGGAAAATTAGAGTTAGAAAGTTTTCCTTTTGGTTGTTTACCTGACTGACTCGAAGATTCTTTTTAATTGAACTCTTTTAATTTTTTTTCCTTAACTTTAAAATCTTTTGTTTAAAAATATCTTGTTATAGGGAATTTGAACAGACATTGAACATACATTGTTATAGGGATCTGCGCTTAGTGTCCGTATTTGAAGATACATGCATTATGGTGGAGGCGTGGCAGCAGAGATTCAATGGCATTTGTATCAATCAGTTGGTGGAGAATTTATCCATACAAACAGATAAGGAGAGACTACAAGAAATCATTTATATGTTTAACATGTTGATAGGTGGGTAATTAATATGAAATTAGCATTTTAAAAATGTAATTATAGCAGTTTAGATTTTGGATATCTTTTAGGCTTTTTTTTTATTGTTATGTACGAAATTTGGTCACATGTGATCTCTGCATAAAGCAAGTCGTGTTATCTCCAATTGTTTTTCTTTCTTTTTCTTTTTCTATATATAATAGCTTTATTTCATCATTTAATTATTATGTATTGCATATCATAGACCTTCCTCTAGTGATAAAATTTTCCCGATTTTGTTTGCTCCACTAAACTCTACGAAAGAGAAATGGAAGCAGCGAGTTCCATGATTTTGATGCTGATTCTGATACTGGTTCTGATATGGGCATGGAGGATGCTGAATTGGTTATGGTTCACTCCAAAGAGGCTTGAAAGGCTTCTCAGAGAGCAAGGCTTTCAAGGCAATCCATACACACTTTTCGTTGGAGACATGAATGAGTTTGCGAAGATGACAAAGGAAGCCTTGTCCAAACCCATGAATCTCTTCTCTCACGACATAGTGCCCCGTGTGTTTCCCTTTTTCCATCACAGTATCAACACACATGGTATGCTCGTCGTTCTTTTTTGTACTGTCTTTTTGCAATTGTTGTTATGTCTTTCATTGTTCAGCTCTTCTTTTGTTTTGTTCAACTACTGTGTGGCTGAATCACCGATGGTAAGTTGCCTGATATTGTAATAATGTATCTGCAATTAATTAATACTTACCACCGATGGTAAGTAGCTAAGTGGATTTCGTTGATAAGCTAGCATTTCAAATTTTATTAGTTAGTTTTACGTATTTACACTTTTTATCAACACCTATAACTCCAACTAGTTGTAGTTGAAGAGACAATTGCAGCAGTAGAAAGAAATCTCTGGGAGACATTTCAGACTGATACCAAACTTTTATCTGTAAATACATTATGTCTTTATATGAAAATTGTTCATTATATGATGAATTCGTTTACTAAATCTGTCACAATAATTTGAGATAAGACCAATTAGAATACTAAAACTAGTTAGAACAAACTACTTTTTGTACAGTGCATAATGTAATATCCTGAAAGATGGATTTTTCGGTCACATCCCATTACATTAGCAATATATAATGATCATAATTTAGGGATGCCTGTCATTACAAAGGACATGAAACTAGGTTTATTTTCAATCATCTAGAATTTAAGATCACATGATATATAATAGGTGAAGAAGAAGAATACTGGTGAACTTTGAAGGCATACAAACTTATGCTTAATAAAAATATGCTATTTGTCCTTGCACGAGGATATGCTTCTATTCTTATAAATTCTCTGCCTCGTCTCTTTTGGATGGAAAAGAAAGTATCTGAACATATGTGACCAAAGTTTTGAGTGAAATTGGGATTTACACGAAAAAAAAAATATAAATATAGAAAAGAGAGATTGAAATCCTGGTAGGGGACTTGGTTTATGTGAAAGCTCACCATACAGATTGGGATCTTGGGTGTAAGGGTTAATGAAAAGCTTAGTTTTAAGTTGTATGGTTCTTGTGCTATGATTGAGAGGGTAGGGCTAGTGGCTTATAAGCTGGAACTGTCCTTGAAGGCTAAAGTACATCCAATTTTCCGAATGATCAGGATAAAGGCAGTAAGGTTTATGAGAATAAGGGCATTTTTTATTGCTTCATATTTGTACACTCGTTCATTCCATAATGGGCCATTCTGAAACATAAGAAGGTGAATCAATATTTTTATAGCATAAAGTTGGGACCTGAGAAAATAACTAATGGAAAAATACTCATTCTTTCATATCTTTCTTCCTCTTTTGTTTTTGCTCTGTGTTGCTAGCTTATTCTGAGATATTTGTCCCAAGATTATAGGAGTGATTTCTATTTACGTATCATTCTATTTTGAATACAATTTTGCAGTCCCACAAGCATTGTGTTATTATGTTTGTTTAGTTTCATGATTGGGGTGTATATGCCTGGAAATTCTACAAATGAATTAGAAACCTTGTATATGGTGTGCCATATTTATATCAACGAAATGAGTAAATTTTGGACATACAAAAATAGGCATGAACAGTCAAGATTAAAGGCTAAATAATGTACAGTCTTACTATCAGGGACAATTTTAATGTGTATAGTATTGAAGGAGGGAAAAAAAGACTCTAGAGAATTAAACGAAGGAGAATTTGGGTATGAGAGAAAAGAGATGTGACAGCTTAAAGAGTTTACTGAATGGACAGATAGCATGTTGGGAGAGAATGATATGGGAATAAGAGTAGGGGAGAAGGAATGACTATCCTTAGGGCAACTGAATGATGAGGGAATGAAAAGTTTTCCTAATTGGTGCTGGTGTTTCTCTGAGCAAGGAGCTGTTTTCTTTGGAGTCCTTCTATCCCATTGTACAAAGGAGTTTCCTCTGATTTCCATGTTTTTAATATAGACAATTCTAATCATGAATTCTTTTTGTTCCTTTTCATATTTAATTGAAGCATATTCGTATTGTTTCATATTTAATATAGGCAAAAATTATTTTATTTGGTTTGGACCGGTACCAAGGGTCACCCTCACTGATCCAGAGCTAATCAAAGATGTATTCAACAAGCCATATGACTTCCAAAAGATCAACACAAATCCCCAAGTCCTGTTACTAGCTCCTGGCCTTGTAAGCCTCGAGGGAGAAGAGTGGCGCAAGCACAGAAAGATAATTAATCCTGCTTTCAATTTAGAGAAGTTGAAGGTTAGGTTATTATTACTAGATATAGATATTAATAACTAATTTGCCTTTTTGAAAACGTGAGGAATACATAGTTATTTATGTTTCACGTGTGTTTTATTTTTATTTTGCATGTAAACATGCCTCCACAAAAATGTATTCTCTTGCAGGTACCATCTCTTGGTTTATAAGTAACATGATATGAAGTTTGATTATTTATCAACTTAAGTTGATATTGAATATTTTAACATTTCATTGTTTCTTTATTACAACTCAGGATATGTTATCACTATTTATCAAATGTTGTGATGATCTGATCAGCAAATGGGAGAAAATGTTGTCTTCAGATGGATCAAGTGAAATGGACGTATGACCCTTCCTTCAGAATTTAACTAGTGACGTTATTTCTCGAACAGCATTTGGAAGTAGTTATGAAGAAGGAAGAAGAATATTTCAACTTCTAAAAGAGCAAAGTGAACTTATCGTGCAAATTATGTTGAAAGCTTACATACCTGGATGGAGGTAAGACTAGAATGTATATTTGACTATTTGATAGAATTAAATGATCAAGTATTTTGGATGACCTTTATTTAACTAAATCAAACTTGTCATTTTTTGGTAAAGGACGTCACTAGAAAAAAGTACCCATGATTAAGAATCAAAGAAAATTATTGTTTACAACAACCATTTTACCTAATAGTGTGACATGATTCTGATATGTCTTAATTTCAACTTGAAAAAATCAAACTGTTTATAATAGAAAAAAACCATTGATCATGATTAATACAAGATTGCTTATGTTCACTTGTAGGTTTGTACCTACAACCACCCATAGAAGGATGAAGGCAATTGATATGGAAATAAAAGCTTCACTTATGGATATTATTAATAACAGAGAGAAAGCACTAAAGGCAGGTGAAGCCGTTAAAAATGATTTGTTAGACATACTTCTCGAGTCAAATCGCAAGGAAATTCAAGAACATGGAAACAAGAAGAATGTTGGCATGAATATTGAAGATGTTATTGCGGAATGCAAGTTATTTTACTTTGCAGGGCAGGAGACAACTTCATCTTTGCTTGTTTGGACAATGATATTATTAAGTATGTACCCTGATTGGCAAACACGTGCAAGGGAGGAAGTCTTACAAGTTTTTGGCAATCAAAAACCAAATTTTGATGGACTGAATCACCTTAAGATTGTAAGTTCATATTAAATATTTGATATTGGATAACATGCTTTAAGTAGATACTAAAAATATTTTTGCAATAGGTTACCATGATTTTGAATGAGGCTTTTAGGCTATACCCACCGGTAATTGGTCTTGGTCGAAAAGTTTGTAAAGATGTGAAACTTGGAAATCTATCATTAGTCGCTGGAATACAAGTTTCCATGCCAATAATTTTGGTTCACCATGATTGTGAGCTCTGGGGTGATGATGTTAAGGAGTTCAAACCTGAGAGATTTGCTGAAGGAGTTCTAAAGGCTACAAATGGCAAAGTTTCACTATTTCACTTTGGAGGGGGTCCTAGGATATGCATTGGACAAAACTTCTCCTTATTTGAAGCAAAGATTGCTTTGTCAACGATTGTACAACATTTCTGGTTTGAACTCTCTCCCACCTATACCCACGCTCCAACTAATGTGCTTATCCTTAAACCTCAGTATGGTACTCAACTCATTCTACATAAAATAGAAATATAAATAAGTAATAATGTAGTGTCTGATCCATATTTTACTCTTGAAAAACTTATAATGTAATAATATTTCAAAAACATTGATAGAGAGAAACCTTTTTAAATGATCATTATTAGTTTATTTTCTATAGTATTAATGTGAGAACATAAACTTATCTTTGTATGTATTCATCAATGTTTTAAATTACAATCACAACACAATCTTAAATTGTAATTGTTGATATTGAGTCAGAAATCAAATTTATAAAAGGTGTATGTGGTTTGCTGTGTGAATCACATGAAAAGAAATATTAGATACATTTGTTTGATACGGGATGATAATCAATGTCGTTTTTGCAATGAAAAATTATAACTTTTTTTCTAAATTTTATAATTTAAAACAAAACCTAGGTCGATTCTTAGAGAAAACGTGTATAATATATTCAATATTTAATATTTTTCCTGTAGCAATTAAAATTTGGAGGTTTATTGGTGGACGAAGGCAAGGTCTCCGTACAAAAACAATGGTCCGACGCATACAGTGAGATTGGAATTTAGAGACAAATACTCGACCAAAAATACTAATAAACTGGTCTAGCTCTTGACTGTAACATTGGTTTACAAAAATGTATATACATTTTAAGCTAGAATAAAAGGCAAACTAGGATTAGAGGTTTGACTTAGTCTTTCCTAGGAATAAGGTTAAGGTTAGGGTGCCTAACCATGGATGTCAACATGACATTGACGAGTTTTGGAGCTTGCGGATGAAGGGAAGACATCCACGTAGTTGCAATTTATTGGAGAGCATTTAAACTAGTGGAGCAAGCTAGGATTAGGGTATGGGTATGAAGAATGCTCACAAGCTAGAGTTAAGATATGAATCTATAAATAGAGGTGCTTGGTGTAAAATTCAACTTATGATGACTAATGAAATGCTGCAAAATGTTGTCCAACTTTATTGCATTGACCTCATCTTATCTCCTTTTGAGTGTAAACTAAAATATACATTATAGTTGGTCTAACTTCTATGAATTCTTTTGTTCTATCTACTTCATTTTGTTCACGTAATTCACTGCTTCTGCTTGCTTACTTCCGTTCTCGGTCCAACAATTTGTTCAAGCTCCAAAAGCTAGCTTCAAGTTGTGGCAAAGACGATGGAGTAAGCAAGGTGCAAGAGTTGACCTATCACTTGGTATCATAAGCTAAGTCACGGTCCAACTAAGGATCTGAAATTCTCCACTGTTTTTCATTATACCATGTTACAACTTGTTTTTACATGTCTAGTGTTATTTCCATTGTTTACATGGTGTGTTTGATTATTTAAATCAGTTCAAATAATTTGCATGTTTTGAACCGTCCAAAACAGCAAAGTTTTAAGCAAATTTGTTCGATGCAGTAAGCTTTTGTGTTCTCCTTGAGTTTTCTTTTAGTTCATTCAGTTAAATCTTTGTGCAAGTGTTTCTCTTTGCTTTATTAATCTTGTCCAATCATGTTTTAAGTCATGTGAATCCATATATGTTCCTACATCCAAGCCTAATGCTTAAACATTAAGTATTTGACAAAATGCTTGAGTGAAGTGAGTTGTTCAGTAAATGTTTACTAAGTGCATTTTTTTTTTTTATGATTTTGAGTTGTTGCATTTATTATTATAAGATATATTATATAAAATGATATTAATAAAAATAGTAATAATATTCAAAATATTAAATAATACATAACAATAATAATAATAATATCAATATAAATAGCAATAACAATGTTATTAATATTAATAACAATAAAAGAACTAATAATAACATTAATATTATTAATAATATTTTTAAATATAAATATTAATAATATTAAAAAATTATAAAAAAATTATAAAAACATTAGTAATTTGAAAAAAAAATATAGTATTGATAAGAATAATGTTTAATAATATTATAACTAACAATAATAAAAAAACATAATATTAACAATAATATTAATAATATTAACCATAATAATAATGATAAACATAATATTAATGATAATAATATTAATAATACTAATAATAATAAAAATATTAATAAAAACTTATAATAATAATATATTAATAGTAATAAAACATTAAAAATACTATTAATATTAATTATAATATTAATAATATTAATAAAATATTAATATTGTTAACAATATTAATCTTTAATAATGTTACTATGAATAGATTAATATGAATATGATTAACAAGGTATAATTTTATAATTAGTAGTATTATTAATATTATTATAATTAATATTATATTTATCATTATTATTATTATTTATAGGTAATATCTACGGACCTATATTTGTGAATAATATTTACAAGTCTATATTCGTGGATAATATTAAAATATTAATTATAATAACATTAATATAAATAATATTTATATTATTAAGCATAATATAAGTAATATTAATATTAATAATATTATTAATATTTATTGTCATTATTACTATTGGTATTAATAATAATATGTAATAACAATATTAATATTAATAACAATAATAAAAGTAAACACAATATTAATATTTTTGAATATAATAATATTTGAAGGTAATAATAATAATAATATTTGAAAGTAATGATGATAAACAAAAAGATTTCTCATGATTTAAAAGAACAAATTGTCATATATTATTATGGAATTTGGCATATATTACAACAAAAGTATTCTACCATTAAAAAAGAAGTTCTTTCAATAGTTTTATGTCTAAAAAAATTTAAAATGAGTTATTTAATAAAATGTTTTTAATAAAATCTGATTGTAAAGTTGCATAGAGTGTTTTGACAAAAGATATTCAAAACTTGGTTTCTAAACATATTTTTGCTAGATGATAAGCATTATTATCATGGTTTGATTTTGAAATTGAATACATTAAAGGAGAGTGAAATTCTCTTCCTAACTTTCTAACCTGAGAATTCTTACATGCATCAGAATGAGTGGAACACCCACGTCTAAAGACCAATATATAGGCCTCTACTTAGGTCATATGAAAACAATAATCAACATGATTCTCGATCATAGAAAGATCTGTATTAGTAAGTAAAAGAAGATAGTAATGAAAACTTACACGAAAGCAGCAAGTCTAGAAAAACCTCATTCAAAGCTTTTATTAAAACAAGATCACTTTACAAAGCTTACTCCAGTAGACTCTGCCTTCACTACATTTGAAGGCTTTTGTATATAGACACATAAACATATTACAAGACAAACTACACAAAATAAGCCAGTTGGCCTTTAATAATTACATCTTGAAACTTCTACTCTAATAATCACATCTTTTGACTTCTTTTTAAAATAATACAGGTAATGACAAACAACCTTTATGTCTCTTCATGCTTTATGTCTTCCTTATGTCTTTGTTAATTTTTATGAGATTCTTTCTTTATGAGTGATATGATGAAACCTTAATGACTTTTATTCATAATACATATCTTAATTATGCAGATAGAGATTTGACTAAGATGATCCTTCGTCTGAGCTATTGTTAGCAGAGTCGTGAAATAATGTAGTCATTTCTAAAGTTTTCTCGAACTCTTCTTTTGATGAGGCTGATGTTAATGTGGCCATTATATTCTTTTTATTAGACAAGAATAATGATTCTTTGTTAAGGGATGATGATAGTTCTGACTTCTTCCCTGAATGATACCTTATCCAATCTTGTACCTTGGTAATGCTGACTAATTCATTATTGAACTTCTTCCACCATTTCAACCTTAATCTCCTTGATAATAATTTTATGTCGACCTCTTCATACAAATTAGTTATGGTATAATCCCAAGTTAATATCCATGTACTAGACTGGGAAGCAATGAAAGATATTAACCCATATCCAAGCACAAATGTAGATTGTTCTCGAATATAATTATATACCTCTGTTACTTTATGTGGAAATAAGGATGGTAAAGGTCTGAAAATATCTGAACCATTTAATAAACCACTTTGGAAATTTTAATGAAATTTCATTTCTAAATTAAATAAACCATGGGTGTTTTTCTGGAATGAGATAAAGGACATTGTCCCATACGTCCATATAATTATAATACGAATAATACTGAGGAGTGAAGTGTTTGGAAAAAGGATTTAGTGCTATGCAATGGTTGGTTCCACTCTTGAGGAGTCATAATGTGGAGGATGTTAATCATAGAATATATGATGGTTCCTTGTTTGTTTGGGGTATGGGATATTTCTACTAAGTCTATATCTACTAGGATAAATTCATAAAAGGTTATGGTTATAAGTATGTTTGTTGGAGGATAATGGAAAGTACTCGGAAATAAATCTTCTACGGTTTTTGTAAGGTTTTCTTTAATCCATTATTTTTCTAAGGTTATGATAGGTAAAAGATTTCTGGTTTGATAAGATATTCTTCCATGAAGTTTGAAGGTTAAAAAGGTTTTTTATTAGTAGGTGGAGATAATAATTGAGATGGTTTAGTAGTAAAATCTCTAGGTTCTACAAGGATATTAATGTACTGTAATGGAGTATCCCTTTTTGTATAAATATTTGGTGATTGAATAGGTGTTTTACTAGATTGGCTAAAGTAATATTGGATCTTAATGAGGGTATCTTACATCTTAATGAAATTGATGAGGAGGCTTTACTTTTCCCTGATTGAGAATTATGTTGATTATTGTTTTTATATGACTCTAGTGGGTGACCATATTGGTCTTTAGACGTGGGTGTTCCACTCATTCTGATGCCTGTAAGATTTCTCGGGTTAGAAAGTCAGGAAGAGAAATTTTGCTCTCCTTTAATGTGTTCAATTTCAAAATCAAAACATGATAATAATGCTTGCCATCTGGCAAAAAATATGTTTAGAAACCAAGTTTTGAACATTTTTTGTAAAAACACTCGGTCCAGCTTTACAATCAATTCTTATTAAAAAAAATTTATTAAATAAGTCATTGAAATTTTTGTAGACATAAAACTATTGAAAGAACTTCTTTTTAAATAGTAGAGTACTTTTGTTGTGATGTATGCCAGATTCTGAAATGATATCTGACAATTTGTTTTTTTGAATCATGAGAAATATTTTGTTTTAAAATCACCCATATCCTAATTCTGATACATCTGTTTCAACTATAAGAAAAGCTGAGGGACCTGGAATTCCTAAACATGGTAATTTTCCCACTAAAGTTTTAATTTGTTTTATGGATGATGTCATATCATGGTGGTGGATTCTTTCTTCATATTGAATATAATGGTGCACAAATAATTCTAATATTTGGAATAAAGTCTACTATAAAATTAACACATCCTAAAAATCTTTGTAATTGTTGTTTTTCTTTAATTTTGTATGGAAGTTTATCTGCAAATTCTAAAGATCTTTGTATTGGCGTAATAGTTCCTTGGTATATTTGATATCTTAAAAATCAATTTTTTTGTTTGAAATATTTTTATCTTTTTTGGTAATACAACTAATCCATTTTCTTTTATTATTTTTATAAATTCATCTAAATGTTGTTTATGTTCAGTTATGTTTTTTGAGAAAATTAACATATCATCTAACTATACATAGAGAATTTCATATATAGATAAAAAAATATCATTCATAATGTTTAGAAATTCGCTAGGAACATTTTTTAGTCCTTGGGGCATTCCATTCCATTTGAAATGTCCATAGGGTACTACGAAAGCAGTAGGATTTGTTTCACAAATTTCTTTTTCTATTTTTTCTTCATATTCTTTTATCATTGTTTGAATATTATGATTTTTAAGTTGTTTCTCTATTCTTTTAAATCTTATTTCTTTATTTAATAATTTTTTTCACTTCTATATGTGACATTGAAGATTCTTTTAATAAATTTAATTCTCTAGTTTTATGGGGTTTTATGAATTCAAAACATATTTCTTTACCCATAGTATTTGTTATTAATCCTGATTCTGAAAAGGATATAGTAAGGTTTAGAACGAGGTTCCTAATATCATAGTATTCATATTCTTTATTCATACCAAGGAGGTATTATAGGATATTTTACCTTTACAATTTTTTGCATTAGAAAGTTTATATTTGTCAATACCTAATTTTGTCCGGTCAAATAAAATTATTTTTATAATTAAAAAATAAAAGAAAATAAAGAATAAAAAAGAAAATATTGAGTTTAATTTGAAAATAAACATCAGAAAAATAAATAAATAAAATGAAAAAAAAAAGTTAAATGAAGTCCAATCCCTTAGGGGTTCAGTGAGAAAAATAATCTAATCTGATTGGAGCCTAATTTAATGGGGGTTCATTTAGAGAAAAATGATCTAGTCTGATGAAAAAAAAAACCCACAGTTTGGTGAAGCCTAATCCATTGGTGGTGTTTTTTTTTTGTGTCAGAAAGGAAAAATGAAATTGTTATTTGCAACTTCCCTAATTAATTGTTGATTAGTGTTTGCAACAGTTTGTGTCTCTGGACTTTCTCCTCCATTTTTTTATGTTAGTTGTTATGCTTATTTATGTTTATTTTTATTTTCATTTTTATTTTTATTTTCTAACTTTTTATTTTTGAGGTACCTATTTTTGGTGTATGAAGATTAATAAAAATTAATTAAAAAAATAAAAAAATAATGAAGTTAGAAATTTGAATGAGTGAGCTGATGACTTTTAAAGAATTCAGTTTTGTAACCTTTTCTAATAATTGGTTTTGCTTATGCAAATAATGTTGATTAATGTATCAGGTAAGGTGACATTAACTGGAGGTGATTATATGAAAGGTTGAAAATTTTTGTAAAAAAGATATCACTCAAGGGAGAAAAAAGAGGTTTTCAGATAAATAGAGGGCAAGAATCACTACACAGTTTTTTACATTGAGTCTTTACAAACATAGCAAATTTAACAGGAAGCATAAAAGGTTCGGAAAATTCAAAGATTACGGTCCAGTTTTTACAATTTTGTAGAAAAGCAAAATAAAAAGATCTTCAACTGGTACGTATTTTATGGCTTTTTGTAGAATCTGCTTTGTAATTTCTGCTTTGTTTTATATTCATGTTGCCTTTGTAATTGTATTTGTATGGTTGCTCTGTTCTGTTTGATCTGTGATGATACCCAATGTTATTATTTTCATATTATAAATAAATAAAATTGCATTGTGAAAAGTGTTCTGCATGATACCTGGAGTTGTTGCCTGAAGCATAATTCCTTACTGGGGGATTGTTGCCTTGGACATTTTTACTTTCCCAACCATCCTCTCGACAATGCCAGAAATATACCCAATATTGGAAAACCATACCCTTTCAAATAGTCACTCATCAGAAACCTAAACAGGAACATGAAACTATATCCTTTGAAACAGAGCACAACAAAGACGTTGGAAAAATATGCAAGAGCATTATTAAACACCCCAAATGATGATTATTGGCCAAGTAAAGGGTGAATTCAACTTCCAGATTGCACCATCGAGTTCCACCAATGAAAATTTATGGTTGAATGAAGAAATAAGTATCATCCCTTAACAACATGTTGAGCTTGTTTCCATACAAAAAAACATCAGAGCACTCAAATAGGAACTCAGAACCATAGAGAACAACAAATATTTAAATAAAACCACTGAGCACTTATCCACCCTCAATCCCAACTAAACCAAGAGGTTGCAGCTCCTATCACAATCTTCATCTTAGCCATCCCAAAACATCCCTAAACAAAAAATTTCCAAAACCCTAAATCTTAGTGAATCATGGAAGCAAAAACATTAGAGCACTCAACAAAAAACCTAAACCCTCTCAAAATACTCTCAAATAAAATAATAAGCCAAACAGTAGCCAATCCATACAAAGAAAACAAATTAGAAATTCCTAAACCAAAAGAATTGCAATGTTCTCCCATATTCCTTCATTATGATCTGTTCGTGTAGCATGTACTTCATCAATATCATTTTCCTCATTCATAGGAGGTAACTGTCTTGAGAATAGCAAATTATTAGCATATTGGACTATTGAGTCGTCATGGTTATCGACATCAGGTTCATTTCTCCCTTGGATGACAATTGACCACCTCTCATTTGAAGGATATTTAACATAAAAAACTTGTTTTTCTTGGTAAGCCATGATGAAAGGATCTTCCTTATAACCTATCTTTGCAAAATCAACTAATGTAAAACCCAAGTCATCAACATACACTCCTGTGTTACTATCAACCCATTTACATTTAAATACCAGAACTCTAAATTTCACATAGTCAACTTCCGAGATTTCTTCAATTACTCCATAGTAACTTATTGTAGCCATGACAAGATTGTTATCTTTTGAACTAGCAAAGTGTATTGACTCTGCCTCAAGGGTGACACCACTATTCTGCATTGTACTTTTTTTATCCTCAATGTTTGTGTAAAAAGAGAACTTATTAATATCATATCCAGACTATGTTATGACATCAAAGTTAGGTCCTTGTGCTAACCATTTCAAATCTTCAACATCACAAGCCCTTTCACCAATTTTCTCTTTAAACCATTTCAAAAATGTCTTGTTATGTTCATTCAACAACCACTTCTCATTTGAACGTGGATTCATTGACTTCAACAACATTTTGTGTTCATATAAGAAAGGAAGAACATAATTAGTATTGTTTAAAATATACAAGTGTGCTTGGAGTACCTGTTGTTGATCTCTTCGAATTACCCTCACACCTCGTGTGCCTTTGCCTTCATGCCTTCCTTCTTACCGAGTCTTTAGGACACCTATAAAATCTACTTCTAACATATAATTGGTACAAAACTCTATTTCTTCCTTGGCAATATATCTATCAACAATAGATGCTTCAGGTCGATATGGATTCTTCATGTACCCTTTGAATATCTTCATGCATCGCTCAATTGGGTACATCCATCGTAAAAACACAGGACCGCATAATCTAATTTCTTTCACTAGATGAACAGTTAAATGAACCATGATATCAAAAAAAGATGGTGGAAAATACATCTCTAGTTGACACAAGAGAATGATAGCTTCATTTTCTAAGTAATCCAACCTAGTAGGATCAATTACTTTCCTACAAATAGTATTGAAGAATAGGCAAACGCGAGTGATGACTTGTCTAACATTTTTTGGTAGAATTCCATGAATAGCCACTGGAAAAAGGTATTGTATTAGAACATGACAATCATGAGATTTTAAGCCCATAAGTTTCAAATCTTCCATTGAGACGGGGATTTTGATATTTGAAGAGTATCCTTGTGGTACCTTAACTCCTCGCAAGCACTTACAAAAGCTGATCTTTTCAGATTTTGACAAGGTATGACATGCTGGTGGCAAGTAAGTTCGTTTACCATGAGGTTGTGGTTGTAACTCCAACCGAACACCTATTTCAACCAGATCTTTATGAGCATTTATTCCATCCTTTGTCTTTCCTTTAATGTTTAGCAATGTCCCAATTATACTATCACAAACATTCTTTTCCACATGCATTACATCTATACAATGTCTAATATCTAACTTGGACCAATATGGAAGTTCAAAGAATATTGATTTCTTCTTCCAATATGGCAGCTTTCCCATAAGTCACTTCAATGTGGCTCACTCGATTATAAACTCGGTCACCAGTTAAGGGTGGAGGTGCAGTTTTGTCTTCCTAACAACTATTAAAAGCTTTTTCCACCTTGTGATAAGGGTGATTACGTTTCAAAAACTTTTGATGGCCAATGTAACATGTCTTCCTCCCATATTTTAGCTTATGGTAACTCGTGTTCTCTTCACATATTGGGCAAGCATGATGTCCTTTGACACTATAACCACTAAGACTTCCATATGGTGGAAAATCATTAATAGTCCATAGTAGCAAATTGAATTTGACCTTTCATGTGCATCAAAAACCTCAATGCCTTCATCCCATAACCACCTCAAATCTTCTATCAAAGGACTTAGATAAACATCTATGTCATTTCTGAGATGCCTTGGTCCTGATATCATCATAGACAACATCATATACTTCCTCTTCATGCACAACCAATACGACAAATTATAAATAATTAGCAAAACAGGCCATGAACTATGCGTGCTACTTAAATTACCGTATGGATTCATACCATCTGTTGCAAGACCAAGTTTGAGATTTCTTGGATCCCTTCCAAACTCATGATACAAAGAGTCGATTTTCTTCCATTGTGGTGAATCGGTAGCATGCCGTAACAACCGATCACATTTTCTTCCATTTGCATGCCATGTCAAGTTCTTTGCATCATTAACATTGGCAAAAAACATCTTAATCGTGGTATGATTAGAAGATACCACAATACTTTTGACGGAGGACCCTTTTTCATGTCATCATCATCATCGTCATTATCCTTTACTTTGTATCTTGATATCCCGCATCTAGGATACTTATGCAATCCTTCAAACTCTTTTCTGTACAATATGCATTCATTGGGACAAGCATGTATTTTTCGGTACTCCATACCCATTGGGCACAATATTTTCTTCACCTCATAGTGACTGGTTGGCAATGTATTACCTTCTGGAAGTATGTCTTATCATTTCTTAGGTTCACAAAAATATTAGGATAACAATTAGAAAATGTTAGACTATCATGAATACTTTCTAATATTGCTATGATTAAGTTATTAAATTTTTTTAAGTCTTATATCTCTTAAAATTATTAATATTGGACTGTTTATTTCTAATCTATAATTTGGTTTTGCTGCAACTTGTGTTAACCCTAAATGAATAAAATTGTAACCATCTTTTATATGTTGATCTAATAAAGATTGTTCTAATATGTTCATAACTTTATTATTTTTCGTTCTTGGGTAACTATATTCGACTATATGTACTTGATCTTGATTAGAAGACCAAAATTTGTGTTGTTTATAAACTTCACATTTTTTAACTTTAGGTATTAACCAGTTATGTAAAGAGATTTCTATTTTTAGTATTTGTAATTGTTTTGCTTTATTATGTTCTGTGTTAGACGGAGATGAAGCTTCTTGTTGCGGAGTTCTAATCATTATTTGCTTATCTTTGTTTCTTAATCCTAAATCACTTAAATTTCTAAGAAAAATTGGCATTCTTACTCTTTCTTTGTTTTCCATGCTACGAGACCACCTCTGGCCAACGGTCTTACTACCTCTCTTAGGCTTTACTGTCGGGACCAAGGCTGACCAACGTATAAACACCTCTTAGTGTTACCCTAAAAACCTCTCAAAGAGATAAGAACAACAAAGGTTCTTATTACCCTGAGTGGTGTAGTCCTAAGACTTAAAGTTCAACAAATAATAATTATCACTTAAGTAACACTATCACTTAATCTTTTTAAACCACACAGTGTCTTATATTACTTAATTGTTTTTCTAATTCCTTTATGATAGCACTAATAAATGATATTACAAATACATATTTTCTTGGATGATTTATTCTATCTTATGATAACTTGTATTTTTCTAATCTCTTTTTAGAAACTTTAATAAGTCTTATAAGATTAATAGTTGGATATGGGCTTCTATATCTTAAGGTTATTGAGTAATGCCTACTAGTTATTTGGTCCTGAAGGATGACCCTAACTTTGGGTATGGTCTAGGACAATGGTTCGTTTTTCTTAAAGCTCTTCTTAATAATCTAATGACTAACTTATCGTATTCTATTATGAGGGTCTGTTATTCTATCTATGGAGGTACAGTATTTTTCTAATTTATTTCTATATTTGGTAATAAGAATGAAAGCCTTTCTTACTGGGTGAGGATGTCTCTTTCTAAGTCTTACTGTAGCTATGTTTCCTATGACTGGGTTATGCTAATACAAAGCAAACATACTAGTTAATCCTAAAACAATAGGTGGTTGCCTGGGTTCATTATATAACAAAATGTGATTCTCTGGTTCTTGGTTCATATTGATGATGATTATGATGATGTTGTTAATAACATATTCAAATATGAATAATATTCTCATAATATTAATAAAATTAATAATAATATTAATAAGATCATTGTGAAAATAACAATAATAATAATATTATTAATATTATTAATTGAAATATAATTAATATTAATAAAAATATAGTTTTCTGTGTAATAATTTTATATGTTACATTGAATTTACCTATGGATATAAGTTAGTGGGTAATAATCTATATGTAATATTGAACTTACCTACGAATACAGATTTATAGATAATAATCCGTAAGTAATGATGAATTTACCTAAGGATCCATATGCATAAATAATAATTCGTGAGTAATGCTGAATTTATCTACAGATACAGATTCGTGGATAAAAATCCGTGGATAAATTCAGTTTTTATTGTAGTGTTAACTTTTACAAATTGAACTTTTGTTGCTTTACTTTGTAGCCTCTTGAATAAACTGGAACGACAATAAAAAGATTATGGATGTGTGTAGCAACCAATGATTCAAGGAAAGACTTGAGTCAAGACTTCTAGTACAGTTCATAAAGAGGAGCAAAACCATTGGAGCTGGATTGAAAGACAAATTGAAAGAAATTTTGAGTGAAACACTTGTGAGGCATTGTACCAAACACATGGAATGCATAATATAGGCTTTAATTTTCAGAAAACAATTTTTTTGTATTCTTTTGAGTTATAAGTTGTAATACAATTTTAATAGTGGATTAATATTTCATTTTAGATGGTGTGTCTCAAAGGTCTATGGTGCCAATAAGCCTCACCTTTAGGTATGTCTAGTTAATTTTAGGATTTGCCATTTATTTCCTTTAAAATTCCTTTTTAATTTTTGTGTTGCACATAACTAGCTCGAATTTGTGGAATTAAGTTTGTTAAAAGTTAGTAGTGTGAGTCGCCTTTGTTTATCATCTAAAGATTTTCATTGCAAGAAAGACTTATAGAATGCATTGGGCTCAGATTCTATCTAGGAAAATCCTAGTACTTAAGATATCCGTGTGACGTACCTCATCATTCTTTGATAAAAAAGAGTTCAAGCTAGAATCAATGCAAGACACATTCAACATATACACATTATTTACTCTTTTACTACAAGCACAGTCTCCCTTGAAGTTGAATATGCTATAAGGCACAAATCTGGTTCAAATGTTATTTTGTAGCCTTTGTCACAGAGTTGACTGATGCTTAACAAGCTAAGCTTCAATCCATCAACTAGTAGCACATCTTTTATTATCATAGTATCTTTTCCACCAATGTCACCACTACCAAGTATCTTCCCTTGATTGTTATCTTCGTGTGACATAGTCATCATGTTTCCATTTGATGTTGACCAAGTGAAAGCATCACCTGTCATGTGTTTGGAACAACCATTATCAAGATACCACATTTGCTTCTTGGCTTCCAAACTCACATGCAAAATAGATTAAGCTTCAAGAGTTGGTACCTTGTTAAACTTGGGTCCACTAGTGTTAGTGATGCTTTTAGGAACCCACCTAACTAGTCCTTTAGGTACATCAAACTTCTTAATTTTATAGTTTCTATTGGATTTGCTTTCTTCAAAAAATAAAAACAAGTTATAAAGGGTGAAAACTAGTTTTCGTTATGTTTAAAGAAAATGTTGAACTTCTTTTGCTTCCCTTGGAAACCACACTGATATCCAATGCTAGCCTTGTCAAAAACACAATTTTTTGATCCCAAATTTTCATTGAGATTTGCAGTTCCCATGGAAAGTCTTGAAGTAATTTTAATCAAATAGTTCACTTTATTTTGAAGCACAACACAATCTTCACAATTAGCATGCCCATAAAAATCAAAGTCACTGGAAGTTGTAGATTTATAAATCATTTCCAAGTGATTAAAATCGGTTTTTGAAGTTAACAGCTCATCTTCCAGTTCTTTGACTCTGTCTTCCAACCAATTGTTTAGCCCTTGCAATCGATTGTTTGATAAGGCTAGTCTATTAGCTTCTTCATGAGTTTCGATAAATGCTTGAAGAAGTGAACTGTAATTTTCAATATTAAATGAAGTGTTGGAATTAACACTACTTACCTCAGATTTTTGTCTAGCCATGAGACACAGGTTTGTTTCAATTTCTTCCTTTGAAGGATTGCATGAAGATTGGTCTTTCCATCTCTATTGCTCCTCTTTTCATATCCCTTATCTTTATTTGTTAAGCTTGGACAATCCACCATGATATGACCATGTTTACCACATCCAAAACAGGTGAATTTTGCACAACAAGTATTAGATTTCTTACTATACCTCTTGCTTTCCTAGTTCTTCACTTTATCTTTCATCTTTATGAATTTCTAAAACTTCTTTGTTAACAAACTCAGGTTCATAGTATCACTACATCCGCCAGAGCTCTCCCCATTGTTATCTTCATCTGCAACATCTGTCTTGAGTGCTAGGCTTCTGGTTTTTCTCTTAACAATCTCCATGTCCTTCAGCCTATTCATCTCCTACTCATGCTCCCTTAGCTTCCCAAAGAGTGTTGCAGTGGTCAATGTAGTTAAGTCTCTGTTGTAAAATAAGGTTTAGACCGAATTCAAGAGGGAGGGTGAATTGAACTTTCAAAAACTTTTCGTAAATCTGATTTGTTCTTGAAGTAGAGAATGAAAATTCTTGATTCAATCAATTAAATCATGTAAATTTGGACTGTCCAGTAAACAATCAATTGTGCACAGTGGAAATTATTGAATATAAACCCAGAAAAAACAGTTTTAGTGTAGAAATGTTTTAACCCGGATTCAATATGATTAAACACACTCCAGTAGATTAAAAACAATCCAGAAACTCAGTAGATTCAGATATATGAAAACAGATGTTCAAAATATATTCAACTATATGATCAGATTTTAATCCAGTCAATTTAAATGATGGCAGCAGTTGAATAAAAGAAATCAAGAAGAGTAGGGAGAAAATCAAGAACACAGAATTTTTATCCTGGTTCACCCTTTCACAAGGGCTACGTCTAGTCCTTTACAAACTAGCAAAGATTTCCACTAAACAGATCACAAGATCAGTTTACAACCCTTACTCCCAGCAAGTTACAAACTACTCCTAGCAGTAAACCCACACCTCACTAAACCCCTCAGCTAGTGTATAACCAGTGCAGAAACCCACTACACCAACTCAATTACAAACCCAGTAATTGAAAATAGCAAACAGATTACAGATCAACAGGATCAGAAAAGATCGCAGAGTACTTCTACACAAAACAGATGACAAAGAATGAAGATCAGGTGTAGAACTCTTAGCTTTGGTCCAGAACCAAAGTGGCAAGAACCTCACTTCAAGGATGCTTTAAAGATTCACATTCTTGGAGGTTTCTTGATTTGAAAAGCTTTGCCAAAATGATGATCGCACAAAAGGGGCGCTCTATCTCACTTAGGAAATCTCAAGGAAGGCTTTTCAAAAGTTTTTGTTAACTGAAAATGATAGTGCACATTCCTTTAAATTCCCAACTCAGTTTTAAAAACAGCATAGCTGTCACAATTCAATTAATTGAACAAACCATTCAATCGATTGAATTTGACCGTTAGTTTGACCCAGTCAAAGGTTTCAGTTGTAACAGAAATAACTGTGTTTCAGTTGTAACAAAAATAACTGTCACATTCAATCGATTGTTTTAGAAATTCAATTGATTGAAAAACCTTTTTCCAGCAAAAATAGTTTGGGTTATTTTTATTAAAAACAATTTTAATAAAAATATTTGTGAATCTTTTTAGCACCTCAGAAGTGATGAACCATGCCACTAGTGATTAAGGACTAAGCCAATCACCAACACACAAACCCAACAACGGACTAAGACCTAATCACCCAACCATCTTCGTGTTGGCACAAAGTCTTCACTTGAACAATTCTGGTCCAGGTTGGTTCCAATAGATTCTTCATGAGGCAGTCTTCATCAGCTTCACATGCTAAGCCTTGGTGCTCACAATATTGACTTCATCAAATCACATGCTTAGCCTTGGTGCTAACAATCTCTCCCGATTTGATGAAGGCAATCTGTTGTGTGTTGAGTTTAACAATATGAACCTGAAATACCTGTCTATTTTCTCAAACAGTTTATTAGCCTCATAAGTTTCAATAGGTTCAGAGTAAAAAATATCAAATCAACTAGTTGAGTTAAAACACAGTTAATTGAATTTCTTCCAGAATCCAGATTTAGTTTGTTCATATCAAGATGTTTTACTCCCCCATACTTTGATGTCCCTTAAAAGCATATAAAGAGATTAAAAACATAAGGCAATCATTCCATTAATATATCATCGTAGCAAATTGCCAATTACATCAAGGACATAGATCATGATTAAGAAAAACATCAACAAATTGAAATATAACTAAGCTACAAGTGTTGGCACATACCCAACAGATATTCAATCGACCCAAGCTTAGTACTATACTAAGCATATCTGAACTAAAGCAAATCAAACTGAAAGACAGACTGAAACAGATGACAAACAACAAATTATAAAACAACAGGGCAGACAGATGAAAAACACACAAACGAAACACACACAATTCTCCCCCATTGAGTTCATCAAATGGAGGGGAACAATCATCAAACAAGCAGTGTGCACACTAATCGTCTGGCCCATAGAACATCTGCCCCAGCTTGCCTTGAATTGTCAACACGCTCCTCCAGGTTCTGGAAATGAGTTTCGCAATACTCATGATGAGACTTTTGGTTGGATTCAATGTTGTTCAATTGATTGATCATCAATTGCTCAAACCTAGAGTAAGACGGTTCTCCAGTCCCCAGATCTTCTTCAGTAAACTGCTCAGCAACTACACTTGTTCCAGCACCATCTGTCTCATCTTCTTCAGCATTGGCCTTACAAATCCATTGATTTCCATTAACCTTCTTCAGCCCGATTTTGTTCAATGTGGCCACTGTGATCTCACTATGAGCTTTGACTTCTTCATTTAACTCATTCTCCACATCAATATCATAGTACTCAATGAAGCTAGAGATCAACATTGCATAGGGAATTTTAAACTCAGGCTTCTTCCTAATGCGGACCAGCTGCTCCTTAATAACACTTACCCAATTTACCTTTATCTTAATGACCAAGCAGTACATCAGGATCATATCGTCTTCAGTAAACACAACATGGTTAAATCCTCTGGGTGTAAGTATCCAGATGATAATATAGGACAACAGTCTTGGAATAATGGAAAGTCCTCCCACTGAATAGCTCCTCATTGAACTGTTTGGGTTCCTTAGACAAGCCTTGAAGAACTGGACCTTGTCAAAACCACCCAAATCTGCCACGTTTGCTCTGCTCACTATTGTTCTAGCATCCTTAAGCCAGCCACCGAAAGCCAAACTTCATCCGTGATAGCCATGTCCACCCGTTTCACTTGTGAATAAATCACACCATCATCTATCCACATATTGGCAAGGAATACCTTCACCAAGTTCGGATAGATATTTCCGGACAGCTTGACAAAGCGTTCAAGCTTTTGAAACTTGAGGATATCCACCACTTGATTCAGATTTTCATTTCTAAGGAACTCCATCCTTAGGAATTTTGGGTTGACAAATGTTTTATGGCTGAACTCCCTGTGATATTCGTTGATGTTCTCCATGTTGCCACCGAACCATCTAATAAGGAAACCAGATTCATTGTTGTCGTCAGAATCATGTTGTTCAACTGGTTTTGCTACGACTTTCTTTGTTCTTTTTCTAGATGCTGAGGAGGAAGCCATGGTTTGGTTGAAGACAAGGGCAGAATGCTCAATGGGTCGTGAGATTTGTGTTCACACAATGAGTAGTGTAAGATGTGTGCAAGTGAATGCAAGACCTATTCTAATTTAAAGAACCTCTAATGCACAAATAAACAAAACACTGAACACTACAGGACATAACAAATGCATGCACTGATTCTGTTGCAGAGTAACAGACTGACTGTACTTATCTCCAGAGAATATTCTGAACTACTTTTTGACCAGTTGACCACGAACAAATCTGTGACACGTGGCACTGTGAAGATTCTTCTCTTTAAGCATGCTTGTCCCACATGTAGGTGTGTCACATGTTGCTGAACATTGACCAGTAGTGTCCCTTGACCAGAAGCAGGTTACAATCTTGTCCTTATTCTCCAGCTGCAGAGATTCTCATACATTATTGATTCTGTTGATTGTAGTTGATCAGTTTTGAATTGATTCTTGATGCTTTTCATGTATTTATTCATCACTGCACAACATCTCCACTTATTGCCTTCCCAAGAAGCATCTCTTATGGTGCAATAATACACACAAATTTTGTCTGCGCATCAATCAAATAGTTACAGCAGTTTCTGCTCAATTTATTGATTCTCAATTAACTGAGACACATTCTAGTCAGTAAACTACTTCCAGAATTAATTCACATTTTTGAGAATATTAAATCTTTCTTTATTCAAGGGCTTTGTGAATAAATCTGCAAGTTGATTCTCTGAATCAACAAATTGAATTTCGCAATCACCATTCATAATGTGATCCCTTATAAAGTGGTGGCGAATTTCAATATGTTTGGTTCTAGAATGCTGAACTGGATTTTTAGTCAAGTTAATTGCACTTGTGTTATCACACAACAATGAAATTTTAGAAAGATTAAGTCCAAAATCACTTAGCTGATGTTTTAACCAGATGGTTTGAGCACAACAGCGTCCAGTAGCTATGTATTCTGCTTCAGCTGTAGACAATGCAACACAGGCTTGCTTCTTGCTGTGCCAAGATATCAAACTAGATCCTAGCAAGTGACATGTTCCACTAGTGCTCTTCCTATCCACTTTGTAACCTGCAAAGTCAGAATCAGAATATCCAACAAGATTTAAAGTTACCTCACTTGGATACCACAGACCAACTTCAGTGGTTCCCTTGAGATACTTTAAAACTCTTTTGGCTGCCACATAGTGTGATTCCTTTGGTTTAGCTTGAAATCTGGCGCATAAACACACACTGAACATGATGTCTGGTCTGCTTGCGGTCAAACACAGAAGTGATCCAATCAATTGTCTGAACATTGTCTGAACTTAGTCTGATCCACATCAATTCCACTTTCATCAGATTCTAAATAGCATCCAGTGGCTATTGGAGTGGAAACTGCTTTGCAATTTTCCATATTGAATTTCTTCAATAATTCCCTGCAATACTTTGCTTGACAAAGAAATATGCCATGTTCAAATTGCTTAACCTGCAAGCCTAGAAAGAAATTTAGCTCCCGCATCATGGACATCTCAAATTCTCCTTGCATAGTAGCAACAAACTGCTCACATAAACTTTCATTAGTTGAACCAAAAATAATGTCATCAACATAAACTTGAACAAGTATTATATCATTGCATGAATTC
>Ga0209489_104114_pt1 | contig 27220 bp, 13 predicted proteins | sample SiratrowhiteBW_FD_187527 | JGI IMG/M metagenome (GOLD analysis project Ga0209489, IMG submission 187527) | Root nodule microbial communities of legume samples collected from California, USA - Siratro white BW (SPAdes) (version 2) | ecosystem: Host-associated > Plants > Roots > Nodule | place... | reverse complement strand
AAAAAAAAAAAAAAAAAAAAAAAAAAAAAAAAAAAAAAAAAAAAAAAAAAAAGTCTTCTGGATTTCTTTGAGCTTTAAATTCCATTTTGCAGCAAAGAGAATGTTTTTCTTACCTTCAGAAGCTCAACCTTGTGTGAAACTTTCTTACCAAGTTTTTATTCTTTTTGGGTATTGACGGGAAGAGTGAGAAATACGAAAAGACGGTAAGGGACCCAGTAAGTAGTGTTATTGTCGTTTTTCCTTCCTTTCAAATAAAATCATAAAAAACAATATTTTGTAAGTGAAAAATGATTAATCAATGTGTATCTATCGCTCATACCAATTTTTTATTTATTTTCATAAATATTTTCTATGATAAAATTATTTACTGTTTATGTTTAAGACAAATGCATTTTATAAAATGATTACTTGTTGAAATTCCTGAAATTATATTTTTTTAAATAAAAATAAATAGAAACAGATATTAAATTTATATTTATATTATAAATTTTAACCAATCAGAAAATTTTAGTATTTACTTTATTATTTAGGATAAACTATATTTATTACTTTACAAAAAGTATTTAAATTACATTTCATGCTTTAAATAATTTTACTTAATATATCTGTTTTGTCCTACTAGATAAGAAGTATTATAATTTAGTTTATATTATTATAAACAAACTTTAGTAATAATGAATATCCTAAATACTTATTTTTTAATAATTTAGTATTGAGTTTATGTGCATAGAAAATATACTAAAATAACATTTTAAGCATTCTTGGTTTTTCAAAATTTTATACAAAAAATGTATTTTATATTAAAGTCTAAAAACTTACAAGATATATATACTTATTTATGAAAGAGTAAATAATACAAAGAAAAACACAATTGCTTCCTTTTATTATAATGTTTATACACCATAATGGTGTGATGTTTTCTTCCATAAATGTGATATTAATATGATCAGTGACATTATATTAAACATATCCAAGTGTGGTTTAATTTTAATATTTAAAAATTAAAAATTTTAATATTGTCTCATCATTTAAAAAAATAAAATTCACCATTGAAATAATGTTGGATTGAGATAAAGATAACAAAATTACTCAAAAATCAAATATGAAAGTATGCAATTAGAAAAATATAAAATAACAAATGAAAAAAGTATTTATCCAAAATATTGCAAAAAAATAAAAAAACGTGAAAGACTAAATATACAACCTAAACAAAAATTTGAATATAATGGTGTTGACATGCCTAGCCATCCATGGATTTTAAGTTGCCTTTGAACTCAAAGAATTTTTCTGCCTTTGCGGGTCATTCATGGACTGATACCATGGCAATTGCATATCTTAGAATCTGGGGCAACTCACTCAGCTCTAAATATTCTAACCAGAATCCTTAGCAAAGGCTAGAACAATATATAATATAATAATTATAAAACATCAAATCAAACATAAAGTGTTAAAGATAAAATATAAAACATAAAATACCTCATACTCTATAATATATATAATATAATTTAATATATAAAATATATATATATATATATATATATACAATATCATTGTAATTATAATATATAATATAATACACGAATTATAGAATATAAAATAGAAGATAAAAGGTAGAATATAAATGCGACATATAAACTATAGAGTAAGAGGTATAATATATACAGTATAAATTAGGGTATAAAATATAAAAGATAATTTTAGTTAGTATGATAAACAAAAATCATACAATGTTTTTCTACTAAAATCAAATATTGCCAAAACTTGTTATATGAAAATAAAATATTCTTTAAGTGGTAAGTTGTCTTTCTTCTCATCAGGTAAAATATCTTAGAGAATATTGTTGAATGATCCAAATGCAGTCTCAGGATATGATTCACAGACTTCTGATATAAACTATTTGGTTTGTACTTACGTAGTGTAACTATCAAGACTGGAAAGCTTGTCTGCTTCTGAATTTGGTTACCTTAAGATAGTTGTTTTACTAGGATTATATATTGTAATGATGTATAATTCACTTTAAGGTAAATACAATAGAAAACATGTGGTCAGCAACAATTTTTCATGAAGACATTTATCTGTTATTATACTACATCAGAGGCACTCGTGGGTTTATCTTTCAGAATGTGATCAAGTCTTCCCTCCACATCTTTTCCTCCAATCATGTCAATTTCCATATCAACTGGCTCCATGGCAGGTACTCCATGACGACGAAAGATTCCCCATAGGAAATGTCCAGCTTTTACTTCAGCAATAACACCTGTACGCACTAGTTAACATAAAAAAATGTTGATTGAGTCATGCAGAGCTAACGAATGAAGCAGTTTAGTTTACGTACCCCTTGAATCTATGTCAAGTTGATTTGAGGTAAAAACTAGCAACTCCACTCCATCAATAAAACATCTTAGCATTGCTTTCTGGCCATTCATAAACTTCAATATGTCATTCAGGTCCTTTCTGAACCTACATTCAATTGAGAACATGTACGATAAGTAGCTTGAACCACAATTGTCCGCATGGATCACACCAAAAAGAAAAAGGAAAATGAAAAAAGATCAAGAAAATAAGGAATGACCTATCAGTACATTCTGATGGAAAGAAGTACAATGCAATATCCCGAAGGTTAGGAGAATCATCTGGGAATACGTTAGTCAACACATTCAACGCAGGAAGTGCCTCCAGTTGCAGGACTGATGGCATTTCTCTTGAAAATTTGTATGCTTTTTTGTTAACAATGCATGGTGGTTGGGCCTCAAACCCGTCATAAATTATCCTAGATGCAGCTGTTTGAAGAATTTGGATCTGACCCCTACAAAATGGTCAACAGCATGTTAGAGTTGAGAAGAGTAAAACTGTAACCTTCACCCAACTAAATGTTTGCTTTTGCAAGTATCATATTCTTGCAATAAATTCCTCAATTAATGGGCACTTGTACATGGTACCATACCAACCTCTGTTCTCAAGAGACCATAATTAGAATTTCTTTTGTTTTGAAAATAAATAAGAATCTAGGCTAACTTCTACTAACAGAAGTAAAAAAAATAACGTGCAAGAGCGATGCAAAGTAAAACAAAAAATTATCAATGACAATTTTAAGGCCTAAAAAAGGTACATACCTCCAAGCATGAATTGAGGACGGTAAAAAATTACGATAAATGTTTAAGTTTTTCTGAATACTCTGAGGGTCACTTTTCTCCATATTAGACCGGTTACACTCAACATCGTCGCTAGGTTCACCACCTGAGGAAAGGAAAGGGAATAAAATAAGATAGGATAGCTTTAGAACCCATCGGATGCAAGTGACTAATATCATCATTCATCATACATGTACTATATAATTTTAGACTTAAACACGAGGGAAGTCCAACTCAAGAAAACTAGTTTGTTAGATGAAATAACCTCAAGACAAGTACCACATCAAATGGTTTATCATACTATATAGGACTCCTAATACATATGTTGGAGATCTCTTATCAACTAGAGATTAGACTAATTTTTGGTATATAAGTATTGGTATATAAGTAGAGACCATCCTCACCTTACAAGTTGGTTTGAGTTAGACTTAAACTCACTTCTTAATAACATACATAATACAACCCTTACATTTGCATTTAACAACAGTTAAAAAAGCATAAAACTTAACACATAAGTAAATCACAACAAGAAAAGTATCCTTCGTGAACCATCAATACCGAAAGATTTTGTTGCTGATAAAACTTCGAAAGGGGCATCCTTTGTAGGCTTTTCTTTCTGAGGATCATGGGCTTGTACATTTTTATCAGCTATCACTCCACCAAAGGGTTGCTGATTTTCTTCTATACAGTCTTGTGTTGATCCTACTAGAACCATAGTCTCGTTAAAAGAAATCACAAAGTTATCTCCTAGTAAACTCGGAAAGCTATATTTCAAGTAACAGCAAATTGAAATTATATTTAGACTCTATTAGGACAAGTTTCTTCAAAAGCATTCATATGAGAGAAAAATAAGAAAAAACAAAATGAGTTTCTCGAGAAAGCTAAAATTAGCTTACGCACAAGTTAAAAAAGAAGAATTTAGAAAAGTTATGAAAAGCTTTTACAAATTAGCATATTAGTGAGCTAATTTTAGCTTATGAAAAAACTCATTTCTTTTTTCTTCTTATTTTTCTCTCCGAAAAGTGTTATTGGAAAAACTTATCCAAACAGACTCTTAATATATGATAACTTCTTTTAAGAAAATCCAGAGAGTTATTAACCTAAAGAATATTTCCCTTTAACTATACATACAAATGAAATGAATCCAAGCAGAGAGTGTGAGAAACTCTGACTAGACAGGAATAAGCAAGCTCAAGTGCTCATTTTATTTCCATCAAATCAGATTAAAACCCACCAGGAAAATTCAGCACACTCAAAATTTTGTGCTTTCAAGAACGTGCACCATAAACGTTAAGAAGAATAGACATGGAAGCAAAGATGGAGAGAAACTCCCACCTTTAAATAATGAGCAAGAAGCATGTTGGTTAGTCAATGGCTTCTGTCGTACATCATCATTTCTTGGAAGCTTGCCAAGTACTTTAGGAGGTAATATGGGAGGATTTGAGTTTGGAGACTGGGAGGGAATCTTCGAAATAACATTTTTGGATACAGTAGAAGCTTTCCCAGAAGAAAGTCTAATGACTTCATCCAAGTCAAGGTACTTCACTTTGCCTCTTCTGACAGATGGGTTCCTTTTAGAAGCCCACGAACCAACAACCTGATTCACTTTACGTGGTGAAGTTGAATCATGTTTGGATTGGCAAGTCTCACAGCGCCAATGTTCAGGAATTATTGTGGTATTAGTTTGAATGCAATAACTGAAATGAGATGGATATAGCATTGATTAAGAAACGAGTTCTATGCTGCACCTATACTACTGCAAAAGCATATATAAAAAAACATACGTCAAGCCAAAGCCAGTAATTTGGCAGGTTATACGAAAATGTGTAAAATTATTACGCCAATCTCTCTAATAATGCAAATATTTACAGTTTTTAGGATCTCAAGCTTCCTGGCAAAAGAATGCAAATTCAAATAGATAAGATAGATATACCACTTGGCTGGTTTTTTTCTCATTAATAAGATTTCTTAATAAGACAAGAAAGTAATTATTCCACAAAAATTAAATACAGAAAAAAAAAGTAGAAGAAAGAGAGTGGCCAGTTGGAGATCATTACGCATGTTGAATCTTGCTGCACTTAGAGCAAGTAACAAGATTTTCTATCAAACCACTAGCACCGCACGTATCGCATTGTTCAAGCTGCAAGGAATAACGAACATATAAATATCTATTTGATTAAGTCCAAGTAAAGTCTTACTCCATAAGTATAATATAAGGGAAGTGAGGAGATGTATTATAATGGAAAAGCTAATTTAGTGAACTCTTCTTCAGGTAGACATTTTATTTAAAGACACTGATTCTCTTTATAGGAAACTCGATCCCAAGAAATAGGAAAGCACTCTCTCCTTCAAAAGTTTCCCTCATAAAGGATTTCTCCATTCACAAAGAGCTAATGCTTAATGTACAAAATGAACATCATTCCTTTCTCCTATCCTTCTTCCCTTATTTATATCTTATTGACACCTCAAGAAACTAATTAACTCTAATATTCTAACTATCTTGACTAACTTCTCCTTACACCCTAACAATACAACCTTCCTAAAATTCAACCTTGTCCTCAAGGCTGGAATTGTGGAAGCTAGATCCCAAGCTCTCTTCATCACCATGATCTTCATCTGCCCACCTAAAAGCATTGCAATGCTTTCTTGCCATAGGAATGGGAACCCACAGTTACAACATGCAAACACAGATTTGGCGGCTTTGGTGGTGGTCAGGACGAAACTAGACTCTGTATAACATGAAGCACTATTACTGCCACTGGGCCTTCCTTTTTCACTGACTCCATTGCTGAGTTGTCATCCATGGTCGCATCAAAGTTTAATGCCAAAGGCTCACGCAACACGTTAAAATTCCAAGATTCCAATACCATTGATGTTCCAACCACCTTCATGATTGAATCTGGGCTCAACAAAGTTATGGAAATATGAATTTTGAAAACAGTTACGCACGATTGTATCTCCACCTCCAACTTCCTTTTTTTTTAACTCTACAATTGGATTATCAAGAAATAAATATTTACAGCCCACAACCTCAACCTCTTTATTGATGCATCAACTTCTTCCTCCGTCATAATCTTTGTTTCTCTTGCTAATTTCACATCATTTTTGGTTTCTTCTCTACCACAAAGGATGTAAGTTTTTATTATTGAACCTTCTTTACTTCTACTTTCTGATTTCAAGAATTGTAATAGATAACCATCACACTTAAAACTGTTACCCTTTGACTCCGCTTCCCCTTCTATGCTTCTATCAAAGGCGGGTAGTTCCACCTTTTTTGTCCAAGAACCGGCCTCCGCTTCAACGCATTTTGACCCACTTTCCTCCATTGCTATTTTTGTCTTATTCAAACGTGGATCACCCTCTTCATTCAATATTTTGTGCAGCATGTGTTTCATTTCTAAAATGTTGGCCCTCTCTTTCAAAAACACTGAGGAAGTCTCCATTTCTTTGCCACAGGCTTCCATCTCAGTTTGCTCTTCTTGCTTAATGGCAGTCAATCTTTCAAAGATGTGGCTACCATAGCTATCTTTGGATCTTTTTATAAAAGCTGTGGAAAATGATTCCCAATCTGAACTCTTGGTTATCTTTGGCACCAATAATAGAACCAATGCATTGTCATGCCCTCCATGCTCATGAAAGCATACTGAAGCTTATGCAATGAATGAACTTTTTGCACCTCAGAATTTTTCAGCCCTAGCAATCCAACCAATGGGATCTGCCCCCAAAATGTACACAATGAACATCCTTATTCGCTCCTATCCTTCTTCCCTTATTTATATCTAACTAACCCCTCAAGTAACTAACTAACTCATTAATATTCTAACTATCTTAACTGACTCATTAATATTCTAACTATCTTAACTAACTTCTCCCTATGCCCTAATAGAACCAGTGAAGTTCTTAATTGATAGCCTAACAACCTGAGGCAATTTCAAAACTAGTCTTCCATGGAAAGCCATGGTGATAAGTACTCCCCTTGGAAACTAGTTGTTAAGGGGAGAGAATAAAACATTTAAGTACTTCATCCAGCATCCCAAACTACTCAAGCTGACACTTTATGCCACTTCATCTAGCCTTTCTAGCCAGCCCCACCATAGAGAGTCCTTTTTGATAAACGAAAAACTAGTTTTGATACCAATTGATAAGCAGTAGAAGAACCCTCTCTTAAAAGATAAGCAGGGATAATCAAATTCTCAAAAAAATATGAGCATATCAAACTACTCTACGGGAGACTTAACCCAAATCCCACCATACCACCCTACCTAGGTTTGTGTGTACTTGGGCAACCCTCCCTTAAGAGCTACTTCAGAGGGGGAGAACCAAGTAAAAATACCTCATCAAGCTTCCCATAATACCCGATGTGAGATTTATAATACCCAAGTCCTTATCGTACCACCACCCCTAAAACAGATTGTTCTTTTCAAGACACCAACAATAAACTTTGATACCAATGATACACATCCAAACAGTTAGTTGTCAAGGGGGAGAAAGAGAATCAACCACTCAAATACTCCACCAATCATCCCACCGTACTACTCAATGTGGAATTTAAACACTCCATAATACCCAATCCTTATCACACGGCCGATTTGTAAGGGAAAAAGATTGAGTTTGAAGAAAATGCTATTGCACTCTACAATTCAACAAGCTTCATATATTAAAAGCTTGGTGCATATATGACTCCTACTAACAAACATGGTAATTAATAAAATCTAACTGTGTGCCCAAACGAAGGAGGAATTTGACAAGTCATTTACTATAATAGTCATGGCTGTAATTAACACTTGCCAACTCTACCCCTAAGATACCAGAGTCTGCTTTGGATCCTAACATGAAAGCTTCTTAGTGTTTCAAGGAAGTATTATTCAAAATCAATGCAGTAAGTAACAAGTGATATAAAATTTTGACTCCTATAACAAATTACACAACACAGCACGATGCTCTAATAAAGAAGCAAACTCCAGCAGAAAAACATACAATACAAAATGATAAATGAACACACAAAAAGCAAGTGGAGAGCAGAAACGCTTCGTTTTTTTGCTTGCCTTGATATTCTGCTCGGGTGGCTGCATTGTGTTGCAGGGGTACTATACTCTTTGTTCAAAGCAAGAAGACAAAGCGACAGAAAAGGGTGGATCCTAAAACACTGTAATGTTTAACTCTTCGGAAAAAAAAAAAAACTGAAAGCATGCAATGTAGTATCAGTATGAAGAATGAGTATGTATAAATAAAAATACAAATACAAATACAAAAACTTAACCAAATAATACGCAAAAGGGGTTTGAATTTGAGTGAGGAAAAAGCTCTTTCTTCTTCTCTTCTTCGCTTCTACAACACTATGCTGAATGAAAGAAAAAGACTTTAGCTTGGTGGTTTCATTTCACAGCACAAAACATCCTTAGCTCTTTTCTCTGCTAAGCTCTCTGAATGCGTGAAACTTCCTCAACAAGTTTCATTACCCCATTGGGTTGAGAAGAAGATGAGAGAGAGAGAAATCTGAAAAGTGAAAAGGAAAAGCAAAAGGGTGAAACCGTTTTGGCATTTTCTTCAGGTCAAAGAATAGTCAAACCAGAACGAGGAAACAGGGGCACCCATTTGGGATCATTTTCATTACGTGCTCATGTATTGGCATCATTTTTGAACAAAAAAAAATGATTTAAGGAAATAAAATGTTTTTGGCTTTGTAATTTTTTAACTTTTAAGACTTAATTGTTTATAATTTTAAATGGATGAATTTAATACTTGTACTTATATGATATTAGTCCATCTTTGTATTTAAATTTATCGTTTAATGACAAACAAAATTTAATAAAACGAGAAAATTTATATATGTTTCAGTAAATGTATGTATGTTTTAAAGTTTGAGAATTAATTAATCTTAAAGTGTAAAATTTAAAATTGTACTTACTCATTATTCGTACTTCATTCTGATGAATCACTTATTAATTATCTCCTGATATCTTATAAGATGATATTTTGAATTTTTTTTATTTTCTTATTGAATTTTATATTGTTATTTAAAGGTTAAGAGTTTGTGTGATAACACATATTCGTTGGTATATTATTATATTATTATCACTTTAGTATTTTTACTACCTTAAACATTAAATAACCGTTTATATGTAAATTTTTATTTGATATTCAAATATCACCTTTTAATATTTGGTTGGCCACAATAACACATCGTAAAAATATCACAAAATCATAGAAATATATTGAGTTCGACATCTCTTAAAAAATAAATTTTGTAGAAGAACCTTCATTCTTATTATTCATTAATAAACTAATTATTTGCACTCATTACTATCATTAATATATTATGTTAATCGGTATCCACATCTTCATTATATGTATGATGTGTTATTGATCTTGGTAAAAACATTGTATAATACACACCACACACAAAATAAATATATATATTCGAGTACTATTATGTTTAATTTAATTTATGTCTATATTATCTGATCTAATAAACATCTTATCAAACATAAAGAAAGACGTCGTAATGTTGTATTTTTTGAGAAAAAATACATTTATATTTTATATAATTTATTGTTAAATTCATTCATCTTTTAGACAATAAATTTGTCTTTTAATAATATTTAGAAAAGTTGTTGTTATGTAAAAAACTTAATAAGAGGAGAGAATGTAAGAAATCAATTAAAACTCGAACTCACGGAGAACAGTAGAAATTCAAAAATAAGTCATGATAATTTAACACTAAAACAGTAAAATAAACTCATTTAATATTAAAATAAATCATTTTTTATTATCATACAATATCTTTTATGAGTTAAATAAGAGTAATTAAAGAATAGTGATATTATACAATTTTTCTCGTTTGAAAAGAAGACTTTTAAAAGAAAATTAAATGACGGTTATGCTCCGTGGGCAATGACGTGGTTCTCCAAACCACTCAAGAAAGATGCATTTAATACTTTTTTAATATGTTCTCATCGCATTGGTTCCCCATTCGGTCACGCAGAATGGTAGATCAATAGATCATTACTCATTGATGTAATTAGGTACTTCAAATTAACTGAGAACAAAACCAAATCCCAAATTCATGCTATATTAAACAGTTTAAATTTTTATAATAATTATCTTAAAAATTATATAAATAACAATTTTCAACTACTTACCAATATAAAATCACATTAATAGTATAAAAATTAACCCTTAGTTATTCTTATTTCTTATTTTATAAAAATTCTTCAAATGAATGTTTTAAATGACCTTAAACCTACCAGAATGTCTCAACAACATCCTCATTTAACAATGTTTTGAAAGTGGTCCTTGCTTGGAGCTAGTAAGGGACAAAAAAGCAAAGAGATTCAAACCTTACACTACTTGGAAAGAACCAAAAGCCTTTCCTTTGATTCAAGTAGATGTTAGGAGAAAAATAGTAACAAAAAAGGAACCAAAAAGTAGTGCCTCTAATTGAAGACCTAGAAGAAGAACATAATTACCAGAGCCACATGCACACTCATTTACAGCATCACATTTGTCCATCATAATAACATGGTGAGAGTCATGCACAAAGTAGAGACTTTTCAGCCCCACCAGAACAGAATCATCATGGAGGCTGAAAAGAAGGATATGAACAAACTAGTGTTGATAAGGCCACCAGGACTATCATCTGTGTTGGTGCCAACTCCAGAAGGGCCGGTGCCACTGCCAATCCCTCCCAATGGTGTGGAACTGTATGGAGAGGAAGAGGTGCCTGAGGAAGCTGTGGTTGTTGCAGTTCCTGCAGTGCTGTTTAGGAAAAGGGAACCAATGCTCGGAATCTTATTAACCATATGCATACAAACCCCACAAAAGTAAAGTCAAAACTCAAACACAATCACAATGATATGGTTACAAAACCTAGTTTTAGGAGCTAAAACACTACCATAGTTTTTCTTTCAAGTTTAGTTTCTCTTCAATCTTAAGCCCGAATTTCTACACAGTAAGTTTCTTCGGAGATATAAAATCATGCAGCATGAAGATCAATGCATGAATGAGTTAAATATGGGCTGGAACTGTGTTTCTTTTTTATAAACCTTTGTTTTGTGTTTGATTTGTTTCCATGGCGAGACTGTCTTCCCTTAACCATGTAATCTTGGAGTAGACCGTCTAATTCTAGAGTAGATGGAGTCTATTAAAATAGACTTTGGCCTTGACCTCTAAACAACGTGGGATTATTTGATGTATCAGAACAAGCTCTTAGCTGAGGGCTAAGGAAACGAGATTTCCACTATATCAATATTTTGATTTCAAATCGATTAAGATGATATTGTTAAAAGTCAATCACTGCATCTGAAATATTGTTTACTTTAAAACTCGTAATTTCATTATAATTTTATCTTTAAAAAACATCTAGAAATATTACAAACGGATCTTGATCTCGACTCTTAAGCGATATGGTAGTATTAGATGAGACTATTAGGTTAGACTCTAATCCTTAAATAGATGTGGTCTGCCTTAGACCTCTAGTCTTTGTTAGATGATTTTCACTAGAGTGTCTAGTCTTCGTTAAACAGCTACATGTCTGGTCTTCACTCATAGTGAGTCTTCACTAGATCATTTAATCTTTGTTAGACGGTATTCGTTAAACCATCTAGTCTCTAATTTTTGTTCTCTTCTAGTTTTGGTTTTCCACTTCCGCTTTTTTACAGCTTAATTCTTTCGGTTGTTATCATGGTTAATTCCATGAACAATCTCAATTGTTTCTTAAGGGAAGGTCGGAATACCATGTTACTGGTGTTGTACTTCAAATTTCATGAAGATACTGTTGTTCTTCATATTTCACTAGTTTGGAAAATCACAGAAAAAATAACTGTTTCAGCATGGACCATACTACATTATGTTCCCTCAATTTTTAACAGAACTATCTTTGGGACCAAATCCAACCATTTTGAGTATTGAATAAATTTTACCATTTTAGGCGTAGGGATGTTCATTTCTAATGAGAGTTGAGAAATAGGGTTGACAAGAGAATGCCAAAAAGAAGTTCTTACGCACACAAAACAATTAGTTCAAGCAGGAATTCAGCTATGTTCAATCAAATTCGTACAACTAATGTGCTTAAGATTAATTATTTTTGTTGTTGAACTTTAGTTTATATTTCTATGAAAAATTACTATTAGTTTTGCGATTTGGTCATGGGAGAACAAATTGACCCCATCATGGCAAAACTGAGGAGTACTTGACCATAACACAAAATCCAAAGAGTAGTACTTTTTATAGAAAACACATTTAGCAAATGCTTAAATAAGTTTAGGTTCACACTGACTTTTACTTTTAATATTTCATAAAAAATTTAAATCAGATATATAATAAATTACAAAATTTTGGTTTAAATTTCTTAAAGTATATATTAAAAAATTACAATATTGATTATTTTACCTTATTTGTAAAATGTTTTTAGATCTTTTTATTCCTCAGCTTATTCCTTTTATCATATGAACTAATATATTTTTCCAACGTATGATGTTAGTACAAATAAGAAGAGACTTAATATCAAAACAGGTGACACTTATTTTAACTTAACAAAGGACATGTCAACCGTAACGCTGACCCAAGTATCATAAAAAAGTTATACAAAAATGTTACAAATGTTAGGAACCCAAATAAAAAATAAATAATTGAATACTCAAAACAATATATAACTACTTCCCACTATTTGTTTGAAAATGTTTCTCAACCAGCTTAAAGAACAGCACAAATCAAACTAGTAGCATTGAAAGACCTATTAGGAAAAATAATGAATTAATTAAGCATATTAGGAAGGGTGCAAAGTGGGTTATTTCTTTATGTAACCCAACCATCTCAACCTTTAAATTCTAGATTAAATAATCTCAAACTTAAGAGATTTAGTTTAGATTAACTTTAATAAAAAGAGATACCCTTGTGCAAAGTTTTCCCTTTTTTTCAATTTCAATTTTTTTCACATCTCCCACTTTCTTTGCATCCAACCAAACATAACACTAGAATTTTCCAAAATTATTGGCTCATATCTCGAAGCATTATTTACAAGTTCTTTATTAAAGTTGTATCATCAACTATCATGTACCCAAAATAATTATTGATTCACGACTCATGAATAGTGAAAAAAAAATATGGGTAGTCAAAAACCTCCTAAACTTTTTTGTTTTACATCTAATTTGTTCATTGGTTCTAGAAAAGGCAAATAAATGGGATAGAAGAGAACAATCGAGACAAATTTGCCTTTTAATTTTTCTTTTTGTCACTTCTTGATAAGATTCTATGTTTGCCTAAATCATTGAGTTTCAATTACTTCAGTAACTATTGTAAGATTAAAGCTTCCTATGCTATTTACCTTCTTCTTGCATGTGCAGAAAGGTAGGTAACGTATTTTTAAATATTCTCATGGTATTTTTTATTGATACATATTTTATATAGCAGAAAAATATTAAATTAATCAGAGTTATTAAAGATAAATAGTCAATTCAGTATAATAAATATTAATATATTTTATTATAATATAATATAAAAGTAATAGTTTTAATTTTGTTAATTTTCTTTGAACTATGATTAAGGTAATTGAATTTATGCTTTTGTTTTTAGTAATTATCATATATACTCATTAAAGAAAAAAATTATATTAATATATGATTAATCTTAAAAAAATATTAAAAATTTTTATATATTAACTTTTTCTTAATAAATACATAAGATAACTAATAATTAGTAAAAAATTTAAATCATTCAAACAAAATTAATAAAATTAAAACTTTTATATTAAAATCCTAAACTTTTTTTATTATACTAGAAATAAAATATAACAGTATTTATTTTACTCAGCAAACTATTTACTCAAATTTTAACCAATGACAACAGAATTTTTAAGAGAATCAAAGGGGGTATATTAAAATCACTCTGGTAGCAAAAAATGAGCAATGAATGATCCTGCATCATCATCATCATGCAGATTGGTCAAATGAGGAAAGAGTTTGGCCTACAATGGACCACCCAGCTAGTGCAAAATAAATAAAAGTAATGCTAGATTTGGACTTAGCCTAGGAAAAAGCAATGTTATTTATCCCATTACAGAATGGAAGCTACTCCTCTTAAAAAAAACTATCCATAAAGGAAAAGTAATAATACTTGCAAACATTTTATTCTAACTATGACTTTAACAGAAAGGAACATCAAATCAAATTTGAGATTTAAAACAAAAGAACCATACACCAATTACAAAAATAAAATTCAATTCTAACAAGAAAACACCGCCATAATTTCATAAAATATAAGTGACGGTGTCTTTTTCGTATATTATTATAATTATTTTAGAAAAGTAATAATAACCCAAATCTTTTCATAAATTGGTCAAATTATGATCCCTTTATTCGAATTTAAATATCATTATAACAACTTTATTTGAATAGATGAAATCCTCCACTCACACATTTCCAAATCAGATATATTTTGCTAAACATATCAGGTTTTTAATCAGCACTAAAGATATTTTAGGTGAACTTTATTAAATGACCTTCATTTATCACATATTTACTTAGTACGCAGATGTCAGTTATAGAACAGTATGTTATTAAATATTAACTAGAATAATATAAAATACATTATCACTCTATTAGTTAAATGCACCAACAAACCCAACTTCACACACACAAAAAATAAAGCTGCCATTGAATAATTTTCTTAATATTATTCAATGATATATAACTCAAATCTAAACTTTCACCAAAGGGATAGAAAAAATATATATTGTTTATCTTTTAAAACATTAAGAGAGAATTTTTTAAAATAAGCTAATATTTTCTTAAAACTAATCCCTACCACACAGTAATAGTCTGTCCATTAATTATTTTTTTGATTAAAATGTGTGTGAAAAAAAGATAACACAAGAGAACCCTTCCACATGAATGGTCCTGAAAATCCAAAAATTAGGCACTGATCAAGATGAGATTATGGCAAACAAATGAATAAATGGACCCTCTTCCCCACTTCCCCCACAAAAGGTTTTGTGGGGATAGATAATTTTAATCTAAGCATAGCTCTCAGTCTCCATTATTAGAAAAGTAAAGTTAGCTACCATATAAAGTCACTAGCCACTATTCTACTAAATGTGTATACTATATACAACATACCACCTACCATACCAAACTTTAGGCAAAGAAAATAAAAACAAAACCTGCTATTTAAGGGGGAAATTTCTAAAGTTGTTAAAGGTTTAGAAGAATCAAATTCCAAACTAAAAGGCAACAGAAGATGAAGAACAAGAGGGGTTCAATATGCATACCTGGAGCTTGCAGGGTAGGAACATCCTGCAGAGCCTGCTCACAAAAAACAACACAACAAAGGGATGATAAAAAAGCAGGGTCAGTTTTTGTCTTTCAAATTACTATTTTCTTGGTTTTACTCTTAGAGAGTTGCCATGATATAACCTTGGAAATCTAAGAATTTTGAGGGAACTAGTTAAATGAATTTTAAGTATTCTAAAGAGAAAGATTCTAAATAACAGTACTAAAATCCTTAATTCAATGATTGGGACCTAGTTGGCAAGACATTGGATTTATGAAGGACCATTTGAGTTGAATTTTCACAAAAACACATAACTTCAAAAAGGGTAATTTTTATAACAAAATCTCAACTAAAACATTATCCAAATTATTACTAACTTCAAAACAGCAAAGATATTAAGGCCAGTTTCAAAAGTCCAAAATTTGTACCTAGAGGTCTCAAAAAACATTTTTTTTAGTAAAATGGTAATTTAATAAAAAAGACTAAAATCCTCAAGTTTCCAAGGGTATCATGAAATTCCTCTTTTATCATGGCCATTCTTCTTTATAAAAGAAAGAGGAAGAAAACAGTGGCTTAGAGGATTTACTGGGATCTGATGCAGTAACAGTGGCAGTTCCTGCAAAGTCACAAGACCCTTGAGCTTGGCCCTTCCTTTGGAAATAGCTGTTAACTGCATAGTTGCAGTGAGCTCTAACAGTGTTGGGTTGGAAACAAGGACCATTTTGGTGCAAAGGGTTACAATCAGCTCCAGCTCCACAAGCATAGTCTAAGGTCTTCTGCAGTATGGTATCACTTCCATCCTTGCAAACACACCAAGTGGCACCTATCATGTTCCACATAAAAACTTTAAGCCAAAATAGAAACTACAAACACACACACACATATCAAGAAAGCATGTGCTTGATCATATTACATGGTAGCCATGTTGTGTACTTAGAAATGATAAAATGTTGTGACAGAGGGATCTAACATCAAAAAGGATGATCTTAACCAGTGTTTAACCAAAAAGAGTAAACATGAAAAAAATGTGCTTTGTTGGTACAGATGAAAGAAGGCAAAATTGGGATGCTAATAGAAACTCAAAAATGCTTACTTGAAGAGCTGGTGGAGGCCAAAAGAAGCACTACTGCCAAAGCAAACAAGGCCATGGATGAGGTTGTTTGGAAGTGGAGCAATGGTTGCTAGAGAGAGTCTACAAGACAAAGATGTAAGAGATGATTTTGATTTTGATGTAATAAAAAAAAAAAGTTGTGTAAAGGGTGGTGGAATGATTGACCCGTTTTGGTGTTGGGTTATGAGTACTTTTTGTTGGGTACAATTTCATTTACATAGTTACTGCTACAAGTTGATGCATACTTTTTATTGTCTCGGGTTTCCTCACTTGTACCAAGGGACCAAATGTTTGCATAGGGACTCGAGAAATGCGTGGCTGAGCAGAGAACAGAGTAATTGCCTGTTACTGTTGCAAGAGTCTTTATCGTGTTGATGCACACGGACCTGAGCCCCACATCGAACGGGTGAAAACAGTGTAAAGATTTACACTGAAGTTTAATATAGTTGAACTACTTTTAATAATTTAAAAAAGATAATTTTAATTAGAATTATGGCAAGCGATAACATACATAAAAATAAATCGTATATAAAAACAAATAAATGTAATCCAGAGTGTATTTCTAAATTCGATAATCTATAAATGTAATCCAGAGTGCATTTCTAAATTCGGTAATCTATAAATGTAGTTTCGATTACATAATATTTAATATATTTTTCAAATTTTCAGATTACATTATTTAAATCTTTTTTCTGTGTACATTTTCTTTACGATTTTTAAATCTTTTTGTATTTTTATATATATTGATCACCTTCTTAGTTTTTATTATCTTAAAAAATCACTTACAAAATCTGAAATACTTTTTGGATAAGTATAACATTCCATATTTTCATATAATATAGGAATTATATAATAAACTTTAATATAAATATTCATACATTTATTATATATTCCAATTTCAAGATATATTTCTTCATTTGGTCAAAATATTTTCATACAATCATAGAATAAAACAAAATTTATTCATTAACTCATTAAAAAATCACATCATCTATCAATTCTTCATTCGTAATATATGGTCATCAACAAAACAAACACCACATACACAAAAAGGTAAGCTAGAGAGTTTTAAAAGTATATAATCATAAATTAAATTTCTATCATATCCAATTTACAACATATCAATCAGACTTGCATAATTCATCTTATATATCACGTTAATATTCATGTGATAGATTAATCCATATGATTTGGTTCAATAAGTTATTTTTCACACTATAACGCAGACATATTATATGATCTGATCTAATCGGTTCTTTTTTCGACTGTAACCCAGTCATGTTAACCCATTAATCCATATGATCTGGTCTAATAGGTTTTTTTTCACAGTATGGTGCAATCATATGGACCTCTTAAATCACATGATCTGGTCTAATAGTTTTTTTTTTTTTTTTTCATATTGTAGCGCGGTCATATGAATATGTTAATTCATATGATTTGGCCCAATCGATTTGTTCACAATGTGGTACAGTCATATCAACCTCATTCGACTCTCACCACGTAGCCATCTTCATCTATGATTCTAATAACTAGGTAGAGTTAGGATACATTTTTATTGATCAAATCCATAAACAATATACATACTAAACAAATCTCAACATTGACATCTCTCTTTCTGAAGATACCATGTCTCAATCACACGCCACATCATTCATAAACATGGATACTACATCATAGAATACTTAAACATTAATTTTATTTAATTTAAATTCATCAAATTCATACTTAATAAAATAAGTGATTACAATATCTATTAAGAATATTCAAATTCGCTTTCCTTACTTAAGGTTAAAAAAGATATACAATTAACTTTCCTTATCCAAATTCACAAAACAAGTAACTACAAGATATATTAAAAACATTCAAACTAGTTTTCTTTAGCAAATATCACCACTTTAGATAAATATTTATAAAAAAAACATAAAATTGACTTTTCTTACCTGAATTCATAAAACAAGTAATTACAATATCTGTTAAAAATATTAAAATTAACTTTCCTTATCCGAATTTATAAAACAAGTAATTACAATATCTATTAAAAAACATTAAAATTAGTTTTCTTTACCCAAATTCATAAAACAAGTAATTACAACATCTACAAAAACATTCAAATTACTTTTTCTTATCTAAATTCACAAAGAGCTTAAAAAACTTAAGAATCTTAAAGATAGCCTAACTCAATTTAAAATTCTGATCGAATATTTTTGTTTTACTTAATGTAAATCTCTGTTAATCAATATGATAAGTAAGAACGACTTAGTTTGTTTTATAGAAAAGACGAAAAAAGAGAAATAATTTTTAGAGAGGAAAAGTTAATAGGTGTTATAAAAATAAAATTTGAATATCTGATTTTTCTATTTTTATAAAAAAATTTATATTTTTTAATATTTAGGTGTCATCATAAATTTTAGGTTCTATTAAGTTGTTATTATTAAGTTGTTATTCTAAAGTTATTTACTAGAAGATGACTGGAAAATTATAATTATGATTTTTAAATAAAAAACTAAAATATTTTATAATTATTATACGTAGACTTTATTATATTTCTTTTGATGGTAATTTCCAAACATTTTTATTATATAAAACATGATAAAAATTAGTAAACAAATTTTATAATTACATTTTGTATATACAATTTGTATAATTTTGATAATATTCTAAATTATATGTTTTTATAATCATAAAAAATGCACACATATACAAATATGCCTTTCTACAGATATTAAGAATCAAAATCACTAAATATATAATTAACGTGTTAGAACCCTCATTCATTTTAAAATTTGAAAAATATTTTAAATTTGAAAAAAATATAAGTATTTAGAAGACATATTTAATATATTCAAAATGATATTCCCACCCAATACATATTTTATCTGTATTTATATTTTTTCCCTTCCAGTGCCATTTACAATTTAAAAAATTAGGAAATTAAAGGGACACATTCACAAATGCAATATTACTCTCCTAGGCATAAGCAAAACCCAGACTATTCACGCTGAAACTTGACTCCAAGAGCAGCATTCATCTACTTCGGTGCTCCTGTTGAAGAATACAAATATCAATGCTTATTGAGTTAGTTCAAATTAAGAGAAAATGTTGATTCAGATTCCTCGTTTTACCAACTCTCTCAGAGACCCCTTCGATGTCGACCAGTATTATCTTCATCGCAAAGCCATTCTCAATAACCAAAAACCTCGCAAGTAATTATCGCATTCTTAATTGCATCTTTTGTTGTTGTTGTTGTTCCTTTTCATTCTCGTTCTGTATGATTGCCTATTAATAATAGTCAGAAAAAAGAAAAACAGAGAATTGAGAATCGTCCAATGGTAAATTTCTCCAGTTTCCGGCAACCGGATAAGGAGTTTGAGATGCTGCTATTGGTTTCCGCTTTATTATTATTATTATTTTATAGTGTTCTGTGATTTTCAAGTTGGTGTTTCTTGTGCAATTTATTGATTGATGGTTGATTTTGGGTGTTAATGTGGCATTTAGTTCTGCAAGTTCTCTTGATGAATCGGAACTGGCACGGAAGATTGTTCCCGGGTGGGAAGAAGGTAGTGTGCTGTTGTAAGACTCATGTGTTAGTAATTTTCAATTGATGCAAAAGGGAATGTGGTTAATGATCCCATGTTTGTGTGTGGTGAATTGGTGAAGCAGCTTCTTCAGAAGTGCGGCAGGCCTACAAGCAGTTTGTAGGAGCAGTGGTGGACATGGTTGACGGAGAGATGCGCTCGGAGGAGTTCCACCAGGTGGCACTGGCTGTGTACCAGCTATTTGGCAAGCCAATGGAGGAGGAGGAGGGTTACCTTGATAAAATTATTTCAGATAAAAAGTAAGTATTGTCAAATTTGAGGGTGTATATAAAGTCATGGAACTTCTATACACTCATCTCATAAACTTTTAAGAGTTTACTTGTTATAAAAATAATATTATTTTTTTAATGATGACATATATGTGTAAGGTATTATTTTTAACAATAATTCAACATTTCAATTTCATAATGAAGCAAATCAACATATCTCAACAATAAAAGGTGTGGTAATATATTTGTAGTAGATAAGATCAAACTATATTAATGACCAAATCATAGATAAGTTCATGAAAAAGATAAGTTCTTCAAGTAAGGAAATTTAGAAAATGAGTTAATTTCTTTAATCAATGAGCTTTAGTAAGCTTCTAACACTGCTGGGTCAATGGTGAGGTTGCATTTGAGTTCGAACTTGTGAACTGACTTCTTGACTTAGGAGTTTATGGGAGTAAGAGTTTGACAGCGTGCTAACAATTTTCTCTACCCAGAATTGTAAACTTGTTCATCTACTAGTTAACTTGAAAGTTGGACAACCTTGATTACAGGAGTCATTAACCTGAATGTGGTAGTATATTACGAATGCTTGAGGGTGTCTTTGTAAAAGTGCTGGAATACTTTTGAATGGGAATTCACCAAAAATCTCCAGTCATGTTTAAATTGTTGTAACATGTGAAACTGCTGCTCAAACTGGTAAACAAACACACTAAATAGTTGGTTTTTGTGAACTCACTTTTGCACTTTCTAGGAATAAGGTATGAGCCTTACTAAATATTGTATAGAGGATTTTGAGTACACTGTGGTGGAAGATCTCTAATTTTGTATTGCCTGATGCGTGTTACCAAATGCTGAGGCTATAATATGACTTACATATATAATTGCTTATTGTTCAAAACATTAAACTTTCATTGTGACATTGGTATACAGGTTTGAATTACAAAAACTTATTGGACACACGCTTGCTGATGCCAAGTTGAGGCAAGTTGCATCACTAGCACAGAGGCTTTTAAATTTGCAGCCACTCAATAAAATGTCCGCAGTTTCTTTTGAAAGAAATTTAGATGCTGACAAGGATTTAGAATTTGGAGCTGATTTGTTTTTTCAAGCGCCTGCTCGTTTCTTGGTTGATGTATCCTTAGATGATGGAGATATGATGGATTTTGAAAGCACTGTTCCATTAGAATTTCGCAATGAACAGTATGGTCATACCAGCTCAGCAGATCATTCTATTGTCAATGGGGAAAAGTTCAATCTGGCTTGGCTAAGAGATGCATGTGATAAAATAGTTAGGAATTGTAATTCACAGCTATCCCGAGATGAATTGGCAATGGCCATTTGCCGGGTTCTTAATTCAGAAAAGCCTGGTGAAGAGGTATATTGCTTGGTTTCAATCTTCCTAACAGATTTGCATATTACTACAGTTTTCTGCTTTGTCAAAACTTATCATTTTTTCTCTCTCCTTGAAGATAGCTGGAGATCTGTTGGATCTTGTCGGTGATAGTGCATTTGAAACTGTGCAAACATTTTTATTGGTGAGAATATGCTAATTCCTCTCAATTTTAAAAAATGTTATTGGTAATTCTTTGTGAACTTAATTCTTCCTCCATGTATATTAATCCGATCAATGTTGCTTCATATGCCGTGTCAGGTTTTGTTTTGAAATTCTATGTTTTTCTTTCCTTGAATAATTCGTTGTGGTGGTTGATGAACTTCACTTGAGGAGTGAAGGCATACCTACGAACTATCTGTTCGGATAGAAGGAAAAGGAGAAGTTTATTAAAATAGTAAGAATATTAATGGTATAATTACTTGGTTAGAGGGATTAGCTATATATAAATAAGGGAAGAAGGATAGGAGAGAGGCAGATTTGTTGTTATTGTAAATTGAGCATTGGCTCTTTGAGAAAAGAGAAATCCTTTGTGAAGTGGAAACACTCGTGGTGGAAAGATTTCTATCCTATTTCTTGTTCTTTTCATCCTATAAAATCTTTCTTTTCTTGGTTTCTAACAAATTGGTAGTGAAAAAAAGACTGTAGTTGTTTTATGGATTTGTTCAAGTTGTAGTTGACATTTATGTGATAATTTGCAGCATCGAAAGGAGATTGTTGATTCTATTCATCATGGCTTATTGGTATTGAAGTCTGATAAAAATGCTTCAAATGCTCAGTCTCGCATGCCTAGTTATGGAACACAGGTATTGTTCATGTTCTTTATTAATTAATCTGTACTTCTTCGCTTGTATATAGTGAACTCCATACTTATATGCATTCTTTATTTAAACCACTGCCTTCCTTTGCTTTTGTTTGATTGAGAAGAAAAGGAAGGGGGACAGAATATAGCAGTAATTTGGGTGGTTTGGTCGGAGAAAAAGAGAGGAAATACTTAAACAATGGTTGGATCCACTATATTGTACCAATCCACCTCTTCTCTCTATTTCTCTCCTCATCTTTTTTTTTTCTATTCTCTTCTACCAAACACCTTTAACTTCCATTTTATTTTCTCACCTATTTTTGTACATCCATTTTATTTTTATCTACTACTGTATTTCTCTCATCTTTACCAAATGGATAATTAAGGAATTACGTTTTGTAGGTCACTGTTCAAACAGAATCAGGAAAGCAAATTGACAAGCTTCGACGCAAGGAGGAAAAACGAAATAGGCGGGGAATAGAACATGCTGGTGATGGTGACTTGTCTGTGCTGGATTTCTCATCTTTACTTCAAGCAAGTGAGAGGAAAAATTTGTTTGATGAGATGATTGGGTCTGGAGATAGGTCCGAGTCAATAGCTGTTACTGCTCTTCCTGAAGGAACCGTAAGGAAACATTTTAAAGGGTATGAAGAGGTTATTATTCCCCCAAAACCAACTGCACCGTTGAAACCTGGAGAAAAGCTGGTATATCTCTTCTATTTGACTTGTGAATTACATTCAACTATTTGTTGAGGGAATAAGTATTTTTGTGGACTATAAGATGAAATCATTAATACTTTAATGACATATGAAGTGAGTGAAGGGCGTGATGCATTGCTAGTCCTTAGATCTTTGGTTATTGTAAGATGATAACTACACAACAATTACAAAAAATTTAAGCCCACTATGGAATTTTGATTATTGTTACTTATATATTAACAAATTACATGACTATTGCTTCGCCCCAGATATTGTCTTCTAATCTAAGTACTGGTTTATGATAAAACATTATTAATTCATATTTACCGCAATTACACACTTTCAGATTGAGATCAGGGAGTTAGATGAATTTGCACAAGCTGCATTCCGTGGGTACAAATCACTAAACCGAATCCAGAGCAGGATATTTCCAACTGTTTATGGAACTAATGAGAATATTCTAGTGAGTGATATATGGTACATTTTTCAAACATAGTTGGTAATGATTGTAGAAGTCTTTCATTTAGCAAAGAGAGAAATATGGTTACTTTCTAGCGTAACAAAGTGTTTTTCATGTTTTGGCAGGTGTGTGCTCCCACTGGAGCTGGCAAAACTAACATAGCTATGATTTCAATTCTACACGAGGTGAATAGTCACTTGCTTTATGTGTACTTTTTTCTGAAAGATATAATTTTTATCTGTTGCTGTTTTGAATTGATTTCTTTCTCCGGTGTCATGGGCGTGGGTTGGTGCAATTTGGAGTTACAAGATATTCTGATCCAAATCGATGAGCTGTACTTGTGTGGGATCAATTCAGATTTTAAATATTTATTACCATCAACCTCGATTGAACCAATCTGATTATTTGGAGCAGTGTCATTGATATCAAATAATGAAAAAGACTGGTGACCCCAAAAATTCTTTATGAAAATATTTCGGAACATAAAGGGTTATGACGGAAGTATTACCGGCAAAAAAAAAATACAATATATATGTGTAGATAATTTAAAAAAATGTAGAAATATAACGGTGGGAGAACCTGAAAAACAATGTATTGGCCCAAAAGCCATTTCTAACCAGAAAAGAGGAGTAAAATGGGAACCCTACAAAGGGAAATGGGAGCCAAACAACTAACCCACTAGGAAAGGACGAATAGGGGCTGGAATGGGATGTATAGCAGACAACAAACCCAACTGTGGTGGCGCAGCATCACTTTAGTGACTTGAAGGCCACGTGGGCAAAACGTGGTTGAGATGCGCTTAAAAGAGGCTATGTTTGATGATGCGTGTAGAAGTTTTTTCCTCCGGGATTGGCGGGGTTGGCCATCACTCATAGAGACGTTCCAAATCTAGTGGTCGCAAGAGCAAATTGTGATGGCCAGTGGCTGGAGAGCGTTTCTTTGCGGGACAAGACGGGGACAATTAGAGGAGAACTAAACTGCTGTGATACCAACTTGAGAAAAGTAAAAAGAGAGAAAATGTACTTTAGAGAGTTTGAACAAGTCAATCTGGCATTTTTATATTTATATTTAGAAATTGTAGATAAATCTGAGATACAATAGGAAAAAATAGAAAACAAGTAAAGACATTCTAGGTCTCTAGGTACAGATTGGTACAACTCAAAACAACTTTTTAATAAAGCTATCCTAACATTTTGTAATTCTGTTTTATCTTTTTAGAAAAACATATTCAACTTAAATCAATTTTCTAAAGCTTTTTCTATGAGAACGAGCCTGAGAAAATGTTATAGAATCACTGTCTTTTTGGTAGTATGGATGAAAGTATAGGAAGAGAGAAAATGTTTGAAATTTGAAATGAAGGTAAAGTGGAAAGAAGGAAAGTTTTGAATTTTTGTTTCTAGAAGTAAACTTTTCTCTCCCTTTTTCTTCTATTTTCTCTCCAATGGAACAAGAGAGAAGACATTGTTACCTGTTTTTCCTCTCTATTTTCTTTCCAGCAAACTAAACATATACCACTAATGTTGTATATTATATTTAAGCTGACTTCTATAAATGTTCGGAGAACATAGTGAGAAAAAGCTTAGAGAATTACTGAATTTTACTGAATGAGAGATAATTTACGATGTTTTGATAAAAAGTTAGTATTTATAGGGGGAAAGTCATAACTACTAGTAAGTAACTGATCTAAGACTAAAGGCAACCAACTGTGAGACTAGCTAGCTAAAGCTTACGTGAGAAGGAACTTCAGCTAACTGATGACAGCTGTCTCTTTGTTATCTGGCATGTAGAGAGTGATTCACAACTTCTATAAAGTTAAAATAAATATTTTTTAATAGTATTAGTAGTGTGTGTCCATTCGAATGGAGGTGCCAACCTTAAATATTCAAGTTGTATAGAGGTGTTGGCCTAAGTGTCCAAGACTAAGTTTCTTTTTTTTTTTTTTCTAATTGAATGCTTAATGAGAAGTCTTTTGACATGTGTGAAGCAACTGTTGGCATTGGAAATGTGTCTCACATTACCAGCTTTTATGTCTTGTGTAGCTGAATTGGATTGCCATAATTCTTTTGAAGGCTTGGATACTTTACTGATCCATGTTGATTAAGTATCCAAAAGTATAGATTTTGGTCATTTATTGGATACAAATATGTGAAACAAATTAAAATATCAGTGCTTCATATGCAGTTACTGCTTCTAAAACCCTAATAACTGTTGTGTCACAAAAATATCTTAGTATATGTGGTCATTATTTTGATATGACGAAGTTAGAGCCATGATGCTGAAAGCAAATAAGTTGTATGTAGGGCTTAATTGTATTCACGGGGTTTCTTAATCATTCAATTTGTTTGTGCTTTTTCATGTTTCAGCTGTGAAGAGGAGTAACTTATTTTCTTTAATAAATGACTTGTGCAGATTGGACAGCACTTCAGGGATGGTTACTTGCATAAAGATGAATTTAAGATAGTTTATGTTGCTCCAATGAAGGTATGTTGATACTTGTGCTTCTCTTTACATTTCTGTGTTCATGTTCGCATTTTGTTCTCTGCATTTGTGCCATTTCTAATTTTAGATTCTTTTGTCCTCTGTAGGCTTTGGCTGCAGAAGTTACATCAACGTTCAGCCAACGCTTGTCTCCTTTGAATATGATTGTTAGAGAGCTTACTGGAGATATGCAGCTTTCTAAAAACGAACTTGAAGAAACTCAGGTTAGTTAAGAAAATTGCAAGGTTAGGATTTCTTTGCCAGCAAGCAAATTAAGTTAATTATTTTTGTGGTTTAAATCAGATGATAGTGACAACACCTGAGAAATGGGATGTCATTACACGCAAGAGCAGTGACATGTCACTGTCAATGCTGGTAAAGCTGTTAATTATTGATGAAGTCCATCTACTCAATGATGATAGAGGTCCTGTGATAGAGGCTCTAGTTGCCAGGACCCTCCGGCAGGTAAAACATGTGTCTTATGTTTGTGTTGCAGCATGTGTATTAACTTGAAAACAGTTTAGATATCTCAAAAAAGATTGGATTCTATTCATTCAATTGTAAACCAAGACAAGAGGGTTTTTATAGAGCTCTAAACTCCTAGAATAATGATTGCAATATCTTTTTAGTATCCTACATATCTTCGATATAGTAATTACAAAGACTAACATCTCCTTGTAACTCAACATTATAACTTTATAACTCCATACTCCCCCTGCAGCTGGTAAATCAATATCTATCATTCCCAGTTTGTATGTGAGATTATGAAAACGTTCAATATGAAAACCTTTTTAAACAAGTTTGCAAGCTGAAGTCCTGGTGGAATGTAAGAAGCAATAATAAGACTATTATCCAATTTTTCTTTGATGACTTGTCTATCTATCTTGATATGTTTTATCCTATCATACTGAATTAGATTGGGAGCAATTCTAGTAGCTGATTTATTATTGTTGTGGAGATAATTATTCCATAATTAGGGCAGATTCCGTTTTCTATTTATTAGGAAAGATTTGTTTTTTATAACTGTAATTACAGGTTTGATTAGGTTTGATTACAGATTATTCTTTCCTCAATTAG
>Ga0209489_104113_pt1 | contig 27225 bp, 15 predicted proteins | sample SiratrowhiteBW_FD_187527 | JGI IMG/M metagenome (GOLD analysis project Ga0209489, IMG submission 187527) | Root nodule microbial communities of legume samples collected from California, USA - Siratro white BW (SPAdes) (version 2) | ecosystem: Host-associated > Plants > Roots > Nodule | place... | reverse complement strand
TTTTCTTTTTTTTTTTTTTTTTTGCTTGGAGCTCCCTCTTCAACATAAAAACACTCATGCACATCCATCCATGATGCCTAAATAGGTAAGCAAGGACTTTCCTTTTCGGTTATCTATTCATCATCTAAGTCAATTTAGGACAAGAATATGGGATCATAAGTCTCCCCTTTCCCTTCTCTATTATTTTGCCTTCTCTCAAGTTGAAAAGTATATTTAACATGCACAAGTGTATTTAATCTTTGTTATATGTAGGGCAACGGATGAAGAGAGGAGATTTCCATAGAAAAAGATTAGATGACAGAATTGTAGCTCGAATCAAAGAGATTAGCAGAAAAATGTTACAGACCCAAAAACGGAAAACACTGATAGCAGAACAAGGTGCCTCCTGGGAAGGTAAAAATGAAGAGTGCCAAACAGATATACAAAATAGGCGAGTATCTCAAATGGAGGAGACATGGGGAAATTGTCACTTAACCCACTTTGTTATGTAACAATTCAAATCAAAAAGTTTTTTAGGGTTTTCTTAAAACTGGGTTGTGCAATCCGATCCAGGACGACCTGTTTAGGCCCAAAATTGGGCTGATATAGAGTTGAATCGCAATTCAAGTGATTCTTATCCAATTCACATGACACAGGATGTTATTTGTTCTCACAAGAATTTCCGAATGTATCACTATGTAATGCGATGAAAGAGACAAGCACCAAATTCTTTCTTCTAGGATTCTCATCTTTTCGGTATAAGAGTTCACTAAGTCTTCTCGGTGTTTTTGGCAATGAAGTGGGTAGAATACTTGTAAAGACACTCTAAAGATTAAGTCAGTATAATGAAGTGAGATTATCAAGTAACAACAACCTTACCTGAAGCATTACCAGTCCAATTTATAGGCGCTGGTTCTGGTTCTGAAGCATTAAGTCCTACTTATTCTGACAGGGTTCAGAAGGCCCATTGTTAGCTTTGTGTACTTTTAGTAATTATATTTCATTAATATCTGCAATCGTACCATTTCAATAAAGATGTCATTGTTCTGACATCGCTTTCCTACATGGCACGTTCGGGTTGCAGCAAGTGAGATAGACTGAGAATGACTTATACCTCAGTCTTGCTATATCTCGGTCTACTCGGCCAAGTCGGTCAAAGCTTTAATCGATGAAGGGTAAAGTACAGCAGAAACAAATTCTGCATATTGATACACATCACTGTGTGGTGGAATCGCAGGTATCACATAAAGAATTGTGCAATTCTTTGTTGTTTTACACTTGTAATGAAAGATACAATGCTATTTTCATTAATTTGAAGGAAGTTATACACATTTGATAAAAATAATGTTAATATAATAGCAAGACATCTATCAAATTCTCAGTAATTCTCTAAATAAAATAAATTAAACCATCTATAAGGAACCCATTCCACTTAATCTTGCATTTTAACAATATTTATTATTAAAAAAAGGAATCTTGCAAGTAACGATTTATTGAATGCCTCGACCCAAGTGGATGGAACAATTAATAGAAGAATTTACTATTTGCATTTATTCTGTAATTGCTTCTCAACATTGTCTCAGGGTCAGCCCAAGAGGGTTGAAATAATCTACCTTGTGTCTGGTGTGGAAGGTTAATTGATTTAGTCCTTGCTTTTGGATTGAAGAGAAGCAGTTATGATCTTTCTGTTTACTACTTTATTCTAATGTTGAATCAACATGGTGATATATGTAGATGATATACTTGTATGTCAGTGAAACCCTAAATTATGCCCTACGGGTATTTTGTTTTTCACAATTAGAGACTTTTTGGTGAATACCAGGTATTTTGATCCAATTTGCAGCAATTTTCAACATAATGAGCACGTAACCTATTGTTGGCAAGCAAAAATGGAACAAAATCTGACATCTGTAAACATTAAGCTTACAAATCAAGAAAAAGAAATACCTCCTCATTGTCAAATAAAGCAACCATCCGAATTGCATGATCACTTGCTAAGTTACCAGGAGATTCACATGAGTCAATAAGTGCCCTTAATGCACAATAACTTGAAGCCAGATTATCTAATCTTCCAGAAAATATAAATTCATTATTTCCACCCCCAAGGCAGCTAGGTTGAGTGTCACAAACATTCAGTTCAATATTCACTATGTCATCAACACCACAGTTCAATTCATCTGACAGTACCTGAGAATTAATATAAGGGCTACAGTAAAGACTAGTAGTCAAAGGATAGGTAATTCTGTAATTTATAGTTAAAACAAAAAATAATTTAAGATCATAATGGATAAACTATATCACAATTCCATTCTCAGAATAAAAGTATTTCATTTTACCCATATCAATTCCTAAAACACATCAATCTAGTTTGACTCAGCAACCAATTCCAAAATCCAAGCTAACTCGGGCTTTGAAATAAAAAATCAGAGGCATGCAACCATTCCCATGTGAATTTATGTAGCACCATTAGAAGTTATGCTGTTATCATTTTCACATAATGTTCCTTGTTGCCTCCTTTTTTCTTATTTACCAGCTACTCTAACTAGTTCATTTAATTCCTTCTCACATTTTTTATTTGAGAACAAATATATGAAAGCAATAAAAAATCTTGGTTTATAGTACTTAGTCTCATTGCAATCATTACTTTCTCCAACTTAAAATCTTCCTCCCCGATCTTCGCACGCATTGCCATGCCTTTACATACCAAAATATAATGAAACCAATTCATTAGCTTATTGCTTTGTAATGGACTGAAGAATAAAAGAACATATAAAGTTAAGTTGCGTACAATTTTCTGTCACTAATAAAGTTCTACAACAATAGAAGAATAGTAATTTGAAAGGTAAAATATGTTTCGTACAATACTTCCTCCGGTCCTTAATAAAACACATTTTTAGAAGAAATTGTTGGTCCTTTTCAGAAGGCATTTTATAATTTTTATATAATTTTAGATTTCTTTTCCTTGTTTACGCCAATTAAATATTAAGAGTATTTTGTGTTTTATATTAATGCATAGTGAGTAAATAATTTTAAAACTTATTAATAATGAAGGTCAATTTGGTACATTGGTAACATTTTAAAAGAATATCATCTAAATTAATTACCTTTATTGTCTGCATGATTTTATTAGAAGTGTCTCAAACCAGAGAGAATAGTGAACAACAGCCACATGTATTTCTTTTGAAATCAAATCTAATCGATAAGGGTTTGAAATCAAAATCTTTTTCATTGGTCATCCAGGGTTTTCTGTCGTCTGATCATTACAATATAAAACATTTAAATGAAGTGCAGTAGTTTGAATCCATGAACATGGCGTATGTTCAAACTTTTGACAATACTTAACATTCAACTTGAAATAAGCAAAGACAATAGCTACCTGCATTAGCAGCGAATGATGATAAGATTTGGATGACAATGCACCATTCTTGTCCTTGGATTCCGAAGAAGTGTCCTCAGATTTTATTGAGAGTAAAGGAAGAAGATGAGTCTCTAGATTTGGTTTGAAACCATCTTGGTTCACTGTGCTAAACAATAAAACAAATAAGAGATGGAGACAGGATCTGCTGCTAGCTGCATGTTTTTGTTGCAGAACAGTGGCAGATGACAAAGAAGTAATGGAAAAAACAATACTGGGGCCAAAGAAGTAAAATTGTTTTGATAGTTATTAGACAATAGCCTACGATAATTGAACAGCTTGAATTTTATAAAGCACAACAAAGTTGCTTCAGCCTGGACAAGAATACCAGTAACTGTATCAGTACAAAGATAACCATAATCTTCAGTTCTGTACAAACACACATTAGATTAGACTCTAAAACCAGAAATATCAACATACCACCTTAAATTTGATAAATGTAAATGCAAGTGACACAATCTAGAGTCATGGTCATTTCATTCAAAATTACAAGAGTATGCTAGTTGCATTGTATTTTATCACTTTTTAAGCCACCGTCTGATTCTGTTGTAATTTGAAATGGACCAAAATAGAAAAACCCATTCGTTATTCCCCATTCCATTCTAAGATGTCTACCAAATTGGCAATCAAATACTATGCAATGAATGTATTGGATCCAAGACAGTTCCGAATGACGACGATAAAAGACTACAGAACAGTGTTCCAATACATAGTCACAGGAAAACAAACAACAGAATAAACCAACTTAACCGAGCAAAATAATTAACCAACTAGCTTAATAGAATGACATAAAAGTTACAGTAATATATACCGGTCCAGATGAATGGCGAGTGTGGGAATGCGCAAAATGGGTCTATCGATTTTGACAAGCTTATGCACAAAAGAATTAAGGCCATTTCTGAGAATGACCCTGCCAGCAACACTCAAATCCCTATCAAACCAAGTGTACCACAACCCAGCTCCATAAGTCTGCACATTCACCATCGAATAGTTACCCTTGCACGACGCCGTTTTGGGCTTCAGTTTCAGGCAGGGGCTGTCCGTGTGTGCCGCAATCACGTGAAAACCATCGCCCACATTGTACCTTCGCAAAACGACGCCGTCAAAGAGAAGCGTAAAAGAACGACCACACAGCGAAGAAAGAAGCGAACTCACTTTTCTCCGACGGCGAAAGCGACCAAACAGGACATGTTGCGCGTGAAGAAGTAGCGTCCTCCAGGCTTGAGGTCCCAGTCCTGGTTCTCGTTGAGCATGTGGAAACCGGCGGCGAGTAATTGCCCTTTAGCTTCCGCTGCACAGGAATTGAAGGTTAATTGAACTGTCGTTTAGGATATAGGGATATTGAGTGTTGAGAGGTGCGAGAAGAAGACCTGTGGCGTGGAATTGAGTCCAGGAATGGTTGAGGTAATGGAGGAGGTCGGGGACGATGGAAGTGGAAGCGTGAGGCTTCGAATTGGCACTGACGGTGCAGAAGGCGCCACGCCGACTGCATTTTGCGGAGAACGGTGGATTTGGGAAGAGGAGAAATGGTGAAGAGGGTTTCAGTTTGAGCTTCAGCGACGGAGAACGAGAGTGCAGTAGAATCTGTGGTCCTGTTATCGACGCCATTTTTCTTCTTCCCTTCGCAAAATTCACCACATCACATTTGATACCTTTGATTTTGAACCTCTCTGTTGTACCAATATCCTCACTCTATCGCCCACTTCTCAATACATTTTATATGGTAATTTGCAATTTTTAATATTTAAATTAAAAGTTAATCATTTTAATAAATATTACTTAATTGAACGTCTTAATCTGAGTCGTTGTATTTCACATATAAAACCTTATAATAATAATAATAATAATAATAATAATAAAAGTTTCGTCTGCTTAGTAAAATAAAATGCGAAATTTTGATACTATCATTTAATTGTAGGAGTTTATTAACTCAAACAAAATATTACAAATTACAGTAGTAACCAAGTTATTTAATAAACTTCCAGAGATGGTTTTGCCATTACAAGAAAAGAGAAGATGGTGGAAACAGGCTAACGAAGACCCAATTAATTAGATAATCTAATCCAGCTTGATTTACTGGATTAATTATATTTGACATATTATTATTATTGTAATGACATGTTATAGTTTAGGTATAGAAACTATAACTGGAGGCATCAGCAACGATGTTCCTCAAGCCACCAATAGTGGATGCCAACATAATGCACACTCCTATGTATATTGCAGCCTGAAACACACACAAACTGAGGGTCATACATCTATGAGATCCTCTGAATTTTGTATTCTATTTTAGAATTGTTAATCATTATTACCCAATTGATGAACCAGTTGATGCTGAATCTTCTTGGCTTCTTGATTATCAGCCACATTATACTAGGAAGCTGAAATAGATAACGTGTCAGATTATTGTTATTCTATTTTTAATACAGTTCTTGAAGATTTGACAATTTAACATGAGCAAGAGAGCCTTACAAAATATGAAGTGGGAGCAAAACCAAATCCACCGAAGAACCCAAGAAGATCGCCAAAGAAAGGAAAAGTGACCCCAAAGAATAATGTAAAAGCTGAAACATAACTTTTCATGGTAAGAACTATTCTTCTACCCCTTGCTCTGCACTTAACAAATTAGCATGGATAAGTTTTCAGTTTTGACATCTCACCTACATAAGCAGATCGAGCAACAAGTCTGAGTGCAAATCCTGAAGGGATGTTGAATCTTCTAGTCATGGTTCTCTCAATCAAGTCAAAAATAGGCATAGCATAAACCTACATTGATATTCTCCACACCAATTATTTAAGCAACATAAATGAGTTGGGGTAGAAGCTCTTGGTTTTGCATTCTTACCTGGTAGCTTCCCACAACATGGACAAAGACCATCAAGTTAGCAGAGGCAATAAGCCATGCAGGCCTTTCTAGTGCCATAAGCACATTATCTTCAACAACTTGTCCAAATGCCCAGTATCCTATGAGTGCAACTGGGAAATAGCATATTGCATTAATAAAATAGGCACCGAGAGCACCGTGCCACATTGGTATCTTTGATGGTTTCTCAGGGGTTGATGGAATCGTAGCCTGAATTTCAAGGGCCACTGCATGGCCAGCAAATGCAAATGAGATTTGACCTAGCGCATTGAAGACCCGGAACATGAAGTCAGTGTTGCTGCTTCTCTTGTAAGCATAACTAACATTGTCAATCCGACCCCTTGTCAAGCAAGCCAACCAGGCTATAGTTGAATAGCTTCAACCACAAATCTCATCAAAGTAAGGCATAGTGTTATTCAAATCATAATAATAATAATGACAAGATTCAGTTTCTTCTTAAGTGTTTGGTTTTGCCTTTTCCAATCAAAATTTTACTTTTGGGGATCCATGTAATAAAAGTTTACATTAAATAGCACTCAGGATTGATAAATTATCAAGTTCAAAGGCTAGTATTTAATGAAATAATAGATGATGGGATCATGAACCACCTTAATGACATAACTGCAGCAGCTAAAGAAACCCCAGCAACAGAATTGAAATTGGGAAGCTGAGACAGGAAGAAATGGACGGCACCAAAGATCAGAATCCAGTAAGACTGCTTGAGTTGTGTGCAATCCACGCATGCTATCTCCATGAACTTCTTTAGGCACTTCCCCCCAGTAACCATGTACACAATATCACACCCAACCTGGACTATTAGCTGCTGGGGGAGCACAATCCATGGCCCAAGTTTTGGTCCAAAAGCATGTCTACCAAGATCAAGGTAGCGATCAAAACGAGTTCCAGGAACACACTCATGTAAATGGATCAATTGCCACATTGTGTTTAAGGTCAGACACCATGATAACAACAACATCAAGATCCCTGGACCCCTGTACATAACAGAAGAGATGATAAACATTCAGCTACAAGTCATGTTGACAACTTACGCTGCATCTTACGTTTTTAGGCTTTGATGGAATAAACCTCTCTAAAAGTATTCTGAAGAGAAGGAAATATGAAATGAAATGAATTGAACTTCTCGTTAAGCTAAGATCAATCTATATTATCTTTTTATTTTCTTCCCTTAGTAAGTGTTTTAAGAGACACTTGTTGAAACATGTGATATTGTGTTTCAGTTTACCATCCTAGATATGCCATGGCATTGGGCAGGCTGAGAACACCAGCACCTATCATGGCAGTCACAGTGTGGAAAGTTGAGTACCACCATTTGGCCCGGCGAGAGGGTCCATTCTCCACCCATTTTTGCTCTGATTGAACTTCCTGCTACAGTAGAACATGCAAAAAAATTAGAGATTTTATTTACACACTGGAATGTGTTGGAAGTTAGAATTTTAGCTAAATCACAAAGAGTGGAGAAAGAGACCCCCTTAGGATTTTGGAGTTAAATTATATATATATGGTGGTTGATGTGTAACAAATAGAGGTTCAAACAGTGATAAACTCATAACATATGCATCCTACCATTTAGTGATCTCTCTTGTCACTTCTGCACGTATTTTTGCTGCTTGTAGGACTTTGAATTTGAATTGTGAGATTAAAAGAAGAGAAGGTGGCAGAATTCAAAGAACAAGTATGATAAGCATAGTAAGTTTTACTAGATAAGTGGCTGATGAGGTAAGCCCATTACACCCCAAAGGAAGAGAATGTGAGATTATTTTATGATCACAATGTGATTCTGGTCATATTTAATTGAAGGCTTCCTCAAATTCTGGCCAGTTACAATGTAGGAACTTTAGGGTATAGAGTAATGTTTTTCTTTGTGGTCTTGTCAGTGAAAAGATAACTCGGTATCAATTTTGTGATGGAACATCACTTCATTTGATCATTTTATGGTGGTGTTAAGGGCACCATGGAAGGTTCCCACTTTTTAAAGTGGGTTAGTTTCGAGAGTTGCTATGGCGGCCATGAATCGCAATTCAGAACATCACATAGTTTAATTAACGTGAAATGTTGGAAATATTTTTTGAAAGATTTGTTTGATATAGGGAATAATGAGAAGTTTTGACGGCGACGGAAAGACATGTAACCTTTAATCATTACGCTTGTTAACATGGCCCTTTTTTATGTTTATTCTGTCCTTCTATGTATGTAAGCCACTAAGTTCTTTGTTAATGACCGAATTTTATAGCACAAACAAAAACGTCTTTGTGAAATTTTCACCCAATAGCACGATTTTGTTTTTCCAATGGCATTCTGTAGCAAATATCTACTAAGATAGCATGGTCTTTTTTTCTTCAATTGAGTTTTTTTTGGGTCGGAATTGGGTTCCCGAGAAACTAAATTTTGAACTAGATTTTATATTTTTTCTTCTATTTTAAAAATAATTGAAGGGAGGGAAAATTAGGGGGAAATATTAATGGTTATAAATTAAATAATTTGAGAAAAATTATAATAAAAGTGTGGAAATATAAAAAATTTTAAAAATAAAATTGAGAAGGGTAATTATATTTAGTAAGTTAAGATATAATTATTTAGATTAGTAAAAACTATATAAATAAATATATAAATAGATATATTTTAAAGAAAATTAAATTAGAAAAATATGCAAAGAAGAAAAAAAATTGAAAAAAAATAAAAGAAAGAATCGTACGAAAGTAACGGAAAGTGTGTGATATAAATGAATTTATTGAGTTGTAAAAAATATATTAATTTTATAAAATAAATCTATGTAGTATATTAATATAGAGAAATAAATATTTGAAGAAATAATTATTTACAAATATACATATTTAAAGGAAATATAATTAAAAAAAATATGTAAATAAGAAAATTCTACGAAAAAGAGAAAAGAAATAATTAAAAAAATGAATGAAAAGTGTTTAATATAATTGAAATTGTTGACTTGTGTATAATGAATATGATAAATAAAATAATGATGAATTGGGGAAAATTTTTAAATAATAATGGAAAAGGAAATACAAAATATATAGAAATAAATTTTTGAAGTAACATCGTTCTATATATTCATTTTATAATTTATGCTTATAATATTGATGTTTATGAATGTAAATAAGTAATTTGAAAATTGGCTTGAACTATTTTATTATCGTTGGATTTATAAGTATTATTAACAATTTTACGTAATAAAATTTGGAAATAAGTAAATTAGAAGTGGATAATAGTTGAACGAATAAGAAAAAATATTTAGTTAAAGGAGTTGAAATTTGACATAAATAGTTATAAATGAAATATATGTAGTTAGACTAAGAAAAACACATGTCAAATGAAATAGATAAACATTTAATAAATCTTTACTATAAGAATTTTTTTATCTATTTATATATTATTATATAAGTATTTTATTTGTAATAAATTTAACATTACTTACGAATTTTATTTACAGAAAAAATTATAAGTAATTACATACAGATCTTAATCCGTAAGTAAATTTGACGCTTACATACGAAGTTTATTTACAGATTTGTTACATACGAAAGAATCTGTAGGTACCTATGAATGTAAATTCGTATATAATTATGTACGAATTTAAATCTGTGTATAATTACCTAAATTTTTTTTCATAGATAATGTTAATAATTAATTTTATTAAAATTATTATTATTAACATTATTTTTTTAATAATATTACTAATATTAATAATAATAATAGTATTATTAATTATATTAACATTATTATTAATAACAATATTAATATTATTATTAATAATAAAAATTAGTAATATTATTAAAATTATTAATAATGATATTATTATTATTAACTTATATAATTAATAATATTATTAATATTATTACAATTAATAATACTATTGTTAATAATATTATTATTTTTAATATTAATATTAATGTTATTAATAATGTATTTTTTTATCATATATCGTAGTAATTAATATAACAACTCTTTATCTTGTATTACTTTACACACCACCATATATTCTGCTACTTAAAAAATACTCAAAATAATATATAGATTATGAAATAATATTAAAGTGAAATAACTTAATGATCAACATTAGATTCCATTCACATGTTTCATTATTATGACTCACAGGCATAACCAACCCACCATTCATTGATTTAAATAACACCTATTTAGGATATTAGGAAGTTAATATACAATCTTACACCAACCTCTAACTAGTCCATCCACATCAAATTTTTATCCTTCTCTCACCCATGTAAACACATCACTTATTGAAATAGTTGACTCTAGAATAAAGAGTTGAAGAGTCCTCTTTCATTTGGATTAATCTTATTTTAATAGTAACATATATTTTGATCTTTAAATTTTCTGAAATTACATTCAATTAACATGAGTAATTTCATTAATCAATTAATTAAATTAACTAAATATTTAACTACTTTTTAAAAGAAATAATTTAAATATATCTGACTACATTAATATTTTAAATTATTCAAAACACATTCAATTAAAATATAAATAAATAATTAATTACATTATCTAAATTTATAAAAATTAAAAATATAAAAAATAAATAAAATATAAACAAATGAAAATAAAAAAACCGTGCTAGTAAATGCAAATTTTATCAAAAAAAAAAAAAGTCTCAAACACGACTTAAAAAAAAAAAGAAGTAGTGTCAGCAAGTACAATTTAAAAAAAAATTCCAAATCATCCATTTATACACAATTTCATGTAAAACAAAACAATTTATTATCTAAAGTGAAATTGTGTTTATAAGAATGAGTTCTTTATTTTAGAGTTGTTGTGATAAGTATGACTTATTTTTTTATGTAATTTGTTTTCAAATTTTACTACTTTTTAATTTATAACAAAAGTTACACCAATTATAAAAGAAAAACAGAGTCTCAAAATACCATCTAAATAAAAATGCAATGCGTTTAATTCTTATAATTTAATTTTCTGGATTTGACCCTGATCCAATACAAATCGGAATGTACGGAAAAAGACGCTGTAAAATGTAATTAACTACTAATCTAATTAGAAGATAATGTAAATAAATAGTTGAGCAGCCCACGATGAAGTTAAACATGATAGAATTATTTAGTCCTCAACTACGAAAAACCTAGTTAATTAAGAGGTTGTCAAAAGTGGATAAATGAATAAGAGTTATAAGACTTGTTTTTTCATGAACGAGATGAGAAAACGTCTTCTTTATAAAATAAAATAAATTTATACAGTAGAAATTTTCTCGTATTAGTTTTATAAATTTTTATTTTTAACTTTTTACAAACTAATAATTTTAATATATGAAAAAGATAATTTTCCCTATTTTTTTCTCTTTTAAAATTCGTTCCGATAAACTCTTACAAAATTTCACCAAATCATTAAGTCATCCTAACATAATTGTGTGATCATTATTATTTAATTTATTTGTTCGGTTTAATAATTATATTCAAGCTGTAATATACTATGTACTTATTGTCTTGGTTGAAATAGAATATGACATTAAAAATACCCACTAAATTGGCATCCCAGTGGCTAGGGCAAAGCATAATCATGATTACTGTTTTGGTAATGGTGCTTCAATTAATAATTGCTTGTTTAAGATTTGGTTTAATCTTTGATACCATTTAATTTTTTTAGCGACTAAGATGGCGTTTGCCTTTGCCACATGGGTTTGATATAATTTTTAGACTTAATTAAGTTTAAAGTTTTCTCTAAATTTAGATATTTTTAATTAACTTTTTATTAATTTTTTTATTAAGTATTTAAAATATTTATATTTTTTAATAGAATTTTTTTGTCTAACTCTTTTATTATTTTGCTGTTATCTTATTTACTTATTTCTACATAGGATTTTATAATTAATATAAGATGTCATTGTCATTATTGTAAGATAACAAATATTATTATTACTTTTATTAAAAATGTATTGGACATCAATAATCATTTATCATTTTACATTAATCGTAATATTATTTATATTAACCACTAAAAATTATATTTTTTAATACTTGAAGATGAATGAATAAGATGACTAAACAAACCAGTCACATAACAAAAAAGAAAAATGACAAGAGTTTAATTAAAAGATATATAAAATTTGAATACTATTAGATAAGAAAAAAAATAATAGAAACTATATTAAAATTATCCAAATTCGGACAAACTTGAAACTTAATTAAACCTAATTCATAAAGAACAAATTTTTTTACAATTTTCTAAGAATATTAATAAAAGATAACTATTTACTTACAACAAACCCACCTAGTAAAATCATCCATAATACGTTATTACCAAAATGAATTGTTTATTTTGTAGGTAAATTTTGTTTCAAATTGCGCAAATTTTAAGTAGTGTACATAAAAACTCATCTTAGACTTAAATGTTTAAGTCATAACTTCTAATTGATTTCATTAAATCTTTGAAAGAATGTGTAACTCTCCATCTAACGTGTCTTTCTCCCCACATGAACTACCATATTTCTAGTCTCATTTCAGTTGAAAAGAATTGGTAAGTGAAATAAGTGAGCTTGAAGGAATACTTAACTAATGAGATTTAGATATTTCACGAATCATTAGTTACACCCCTCCCTTGTGCCAAAAAGAAGACATTTTTTCACGAACCATACGCCTTAATGTCGTGTTGCACCTCCATAATATACACAAAATGACAAAAATGTCCTTAGGGTAAAATTTTATACCCAGTTGTGCCCTTCACCCCTACCTTGGTTCCGCTCTTCACACTTCCTTACCTTGTATCTTCGCAATCTGGAACGTTTGTTAACCCAATCCGAAAAGAAAATTTCAAAAACCTTTGTATACTGAATTGCAAAATTTAATATATAAGATGAACACCGAATTGAAAGGACGAGATTCAGTCTGAAATATAATTGTTACGTATCGGATTTTATAATTCAGTATGTATATTGAATCACACAATCAATCCGATATACAATTAACATTAGATTGTAAAATCCAGTATATAATTAACATGCAGTAAAAATTTGTATACCAAATTGAACTTTTTCTTAGTGAAAATTTGTATACAAGATTGAACTCTTTTTTTCTAATCTGATATACATTTTTATATATCAGATTTTACAATCTTATATGTTATTAATAGATAATGGATATATAATTCGGTATGTATTTTATTATTAATTTCGATCTTACAAGAACATTTGTGTTATTTAAAAAACTATAGAGATGCAGGTTGAGGCTATGAAGGCGCAGATGAAGCGTCCAATATCAAAGCCCACGAACAAAGAAAAATGGTGAGATGATGTTAGTGGGTCACTAAAAAAGCCTGTTGTTAGTTTGATTTATTCGGCCTCTCAAACACCAAGGCAATTTCTTTTAGTACCCCATAATTTTTTCGGCACTTTATAAGGGTGGAAAAGAAATATAAATTATCCATAGGTCGGAAGTAATATAATCAGAAAATCTATTTAGAATGTGTAATTCAGAATTCAAAAATATATTATGTATAATCTATATTTTAGATTATACAATCTAAATACATTTTCAAATCTTAAAAATATATTTTGAATTTAATAGTATATATATGCATTTTTAATTATACAATATATAATACATTTTTAAATTCTAAAATGCATCTTGAATTATATAATTTGAAAATTCAAAATACATTTTTAAATTTAAAAGTATATTTAAAAATATATAATTCGAAATACATTTCCATAATACATAATCTTAAAATGTATTTATGGATTGTGCAATGAAAAACATGTTTCAAAATTACACAAATTAAAAATATAAAGCATGAACATTCTAAACTTTTCCAATAAAGAGGTACATTAAGAGAACCATGGGGTTAAGAAAACCTTGGGGTATAGAAAGAAATATCTCTGAAAATATCTCTCAGTGTCCACCATAATCAATTTATTTTCATAGGGGTAATACTAGAATTTCGAATTTTATAAGGGTGTATCTTGAAAACATGGGGTGCAGGAAGAAAAGATCGAATAATCAATAGGTTACTTACCGTCCAACTCGATGTATAGCCTCAAAAGAATTCCAAAACTCGAAAAGAATATATACGATAAAAGCCAAAAAGAAGAGCTTTAGCTGAACTAATTCAACTATGCAATTTCTTAGATTTGTGTTTAGTTATTATTAGTTGCAAATGTGTTCTAGATATGCTTATAGTTGAGAAGTCTCGATAACAAAAGCTTAGTCTAAAATTTGTAGCCTTCACCCATTTAAAATTTATTTCTATAATGTAAATGTTAACATAGTTTTATGTGAATTTTTCCTTTACCGAGAAAGAAAATTCACTCGTCTGATTTAAGCGTTTATTATTGTCATTTACTTCTTATATTTTCACGAGAGTGGATATTTTATTTTGAATTTATTAGGTTACAAATTGAACTCTTTTGTCATGAGTGAATTTTCCTTTTTTCTTTTCATTTTAAATATTTGGCACAGGGTGATGCTTATGTGTGTCAAAATCTTAGGATCTTAAGGTGGTAGTTCTCAACCACCTCATAATTTGGTTGGTATGAGCATGCAGCTACCTCAACATTTAACATATTCTGCATTTGGAGTTGGTGTCCAAAGGGGACTCAACTGAATCTTACCTTTGAAATTAATCAAACAAAATCTTACACTTTATTTCCTTTGTCAACATTTTTACGTTGCTCTCCATACTTTGCAATTACCTTATCTACCTCCCAAATCTGCGTCAACCGTGACAACGAAACTTCAACTTATTTTTATTCTTCCATTTGCATGAACTCAATATGACCAATGCCACCCTTTCCTCTTGTTCCTGCCTTCATCTTTGAAAACATATATGGCACACAGTAGAACAACATTTACCATGTGATCATAACACTATCAGATTGATGATATAAAAGATATTATATAGTCAACTTAATCTCATGCACTGCACCATATTTTTTATCTTTTTTGCAACACAAAACATTATTAACGAGGAGTACGTGGGGTTTAATCAACCTTTACCAACTAATTATTCGTTCTGCAAAAAGGAAATGACCACCCCATCCTGTTCTATTCACCTTTTCGGTGTAAGCTTGACAAAGTACACCTTTTCTTAAAATTAAAATCACTAGTTTATATAGAACCATGTCCTCCCTCTGTTCCTCCTGTGCTTTCTTCTTGTTTTTACATTACTGAGTGTCTTGCTTATATAGAACCATGTCATGATTCTGTATAACAATTTAAATTATTTTCTAAAAAGTACTTTGACTATTGATAGCTTCTTTTAAGAGAATCTTAAAATTAATTTAAAGTAGAGATAGATTAAAATTATTTGACCGAAAATAATATATATAATGTTAAAAGGATAACAATTTTGTTTGAAAAGAGAAAGATAGAGTAAATTTATGAAAAATATAGTGCTATTCAATATCGTCTAATAGACAATCTCACAATTAGTGAGCTTCATGTATACTATAAAAAAAAGCTAAATTAATAACGAAAAATTATCGACAAAATTTTATCTATTGATAAAATATCCTTATCGTGAATTTTACCAATGGATTTAATTCACCGTGAATTATCAATGGATTTACTGTCAAATTTAATTTATCGCTAATTATCGACAAAATCTGTCGATAAATCCGTTGATAAATTTACGAGTAATTTATTGACGAATGCCCACGTCCGTCCTAATTTACATATGTGAACCTAATAACTTTAATTTTCTAAGTTGGCGTGTTATTTTGTGGAAACAAAATACTATTTATCATGGTTTCTTTTATATATCTCAGAATCCATTCAAGAGTTCGAAGATGAAATATATTGGGAATCTTCATGTATCTCGATATTACTCTTACAACAAATTCTATATCAAGTTGTGTATGACAAAGTTATCATAAAGAGTCAACAATTTTCTTGTACTCAATTTTATAAACTTACTCATAAGTTTATTTTTCTCTAATACTAAACCAATATGAGAAGTAGTTGTTGAATTACAATTCAATATATTGAATCTCTTTAACACCTCCACCACATACCTCCCTTTGGTGAATCATTGTTCCTTTCTGTAGTCTTGTGAATTTACCCAGAAAACATGTCAACTTTCCTAAGTTTGTTATTTTAAATTCACTTATCAACTACCTCTTAATGACATCAATTTCAACTTGATGTTTCCCTATAATAACTAGATTTTGCATCTAACGAACATAAAATCCAAATTCACAAGTGTAGTTCAAAAATTTATGTCGCAAGATATACACATCAATTATTAGATTCCATGCTCTTAGTGTTTGTTTGAGTCTGTAAAGTGATTTATTTAGTTTGAAAATTTTGGCTTCCTGTCTTTCAAGCTTAATCCAAGGGATTGTAATATTTTAGAGGCCTATTTAGGAAAACAAATTTTACATTATGTTGATACATGATCCACCCTTTTGAATTTGTAATAGCAACCACAATTCTTATTGTTTCAATTCGAGCCATTGGTCCAAACACTTCTTTATAATCCACTTCAGGTTTTTGAAGAAATCCACTATTTTTCTTGTTGGATCAATTTTGATCCTAATGAACCACCTTACATTGATTTGTTTCATGGCTTTTGGTAAAGATACTAATTCCCACACTTGATTATTCTCAATGGATCAAATCTCATCCTTCATAGAATTAACTTATTTATTGTTTGAAATGGCTTCTTCAAAGGTGACTAGTTCAATTTTTGAAAATAGAGCAAAATGAATAACATCTCCATCTTCATCTATATTTGCATCAAATGTCATTTCAAAACCTTTAAACTTGCTAGGAATATGACTATTCCTGTGAGATGCTCTTAAAGCAATATATATACTTTCTGCTATATTTGATTCAACATTTTGTTCTTCATCAGTCTTGGCCTCTTCAGACTCAATAACAACCCCCAATTATACTTTTCATTTGCATCTGTAATCCAATTCCAACCATTAGACTCATTAAACATAACATCTCTACTCACTATAATTTACTTGTTGAAAAGATTAAACAAGTTGTAACAACCAATTTGATGATATCCTAATTGTATTATATATTCTCTTCTATCATCTAGTTTCCTTCTTAACTATTCAGACACGTGTTTGTAACATATTGATCAACACACATGTTTATGTGACCAAACTCTTTTTGGAGTAACCCATTCTAATATCTTAAATGGACATGTATTTAAAATATAGGCAACAATTGACACAACCTCACTCCACAAATATTTTGTAACTCCTTAGTCTTCAATATACTTCGTGTGATGTTAATAATGGTCCAATTGCTTTCTACAATACCATTATTCTACAATGTGAATGGAGGAGTTACATAATGCTCCATTCCTTTTCTTTCATAAAGTTTTTGAAATTTTTAAGATGTATATTCACCTCCTACATTTGTTCTCAAGACTTTGATCATCTGGTCACTGTTTTGTTCTACCATGACTTTAATTTTCTCAAACACTTCTAACACATCACTTTTTCTTTTGATCAACTAAGTCTACAATTTCCTTTAAAAATCATCAATGAATGAAAAAAATATTTGTTACCTCTGAGAGACTCAATTTGAGTAGGACTACAAACATATGAGTAGACCACTTTTAACTTTTCCTTTATTTTCAATGAAACATAATGTTGAAAAGAAATTCTTGGTTGCTTGGTCTACATACATTCTTTACAAACTTATTTAGGTGGAGAAATATAAGGTAAACCTTCTATGATGTTTCTGATCTTCAAGTTTTTCATATTTCAAAGTTAAGATGCCCAAACAATAATGTCAAAGTCAATTCTCCTTCTTCAGCATAGCTGAAAAAATTTGCGATCTACTACATCGATTTCAACCTTGAATTCGATTTTTGGTTAAAGGTGATTTCAAAATCAAATGGTGTTGTTATCATGCACTTGAAGAATTTTATCTTCCAATCTTGAAGTGTATCCTCTCGAGCAATTAACTAAGACTTGATAAATTACTCTTCTTTTCAACAAGAAACAAAGTATTTGTAATAGAAGCTTGACCATCATTGTTCGTTTTAATTACTATCTTTCCAATTTCGTTTGCTACCAGAACACAATTATCAACATACATCATCTTGCTTTTAGTTGATTCATCAAGACTTGTAAATCAATCTTTCTTTTTGTCATATGTGTTGAGTACTGTGTATTAAGATACCAATAATTTGTTTTAAGTCATTCTACTTGAATGGTGGTCGTCATTAACAACACTTGTTTTGAGTCATCATCCCCATCTTCTTTAGCCATTTGAAGTTCATCTCTTTATGGATTTAGTTGTTGACAATACTTGACAATATGATCAATTTTGTTACAAATATAATATTTCACATTTTAAACAAAATTGTGTCCCCTTTTTTTTGCTAAAAACTAGCTTCCTTCTTGCTATCTTCCATCACATCTTTTTGTTCACTTATTATCTCCACTTTTCTTTGTTCTTACCTTTCTTCTTGAAGGTTTCCTTTGGATTTGTCTGTGCTCGCTTATTTTTCTGTTATGCTCCATGATCAATCAACCTCTATTCATATATGACTAAAGAATCTTGAAGTTCTTTAGGACTTAATTCTTCAAGATTTTTCTATAACCACAACTATGTGATCAAACTTTGTCCATAGAGTACACAGTACTTTCTCAATCACCTACAACTCAACCATCTTCTCTCCAAGACCCTTCATCATGTTCGTCATCGTCTAAACACGAATCATATGCTTAGTCATTATCTCGTTACTTTTCATTGATAAAAGCTCATATCCGTTGTAACGTATGAAGCTTAACATTTTTTATTTTTATGACGCCTCCGTGAACCCTTTTAAGAATCTCTCCTATATCATTTGATATTTTTACTTGTACATGTAAAATGAACAATATCTTACAATATTTCTTTTTAATTTCTATTCGTGAGTCGCTGAACTTTCCTTTCTCGTATACTAACATATTTGCAATTTTTTCAACAAGATCATAATATTTTCCATTCATCAAAGTTCTTCATTGTGAGAATTGAAAAATTGTTAGGAATGAAAATCATATTTTTCTTTAAAATATTACTCTAATACCAATTATTGAGATACGTTAAAAGAAAAAAGAAAAGAAAAATAAAATAAATTTGTGAAAAAAAGTATCATGCGTGTTATACACACTATTGTCTAATAAGCAAATCTCATTATTACTGATTTAAATACATTGTACAATTATAAAAAAGAAAAATCAAATAAACTGAATTACAACTCAACAAAACTGAGATTATTAAGCATTTATCTACACTACGTGCAAAATAAGGTGTAATATGCACTTGAAAAAAAAATGGAGAGATAACATTAAAAATGTTTAATGAGAGATGTATGGAGAGTGAACATCTTTTTCTATATTATATGCGTATTATAATTGATAAATATAAGTATTTTAAATGGATTATGAATTAATATTAGATGTAAACGGAATTTACTTTTCAATAAATCTCATCATAAACTAAAAAAAAAATTGTAAAAGTGTGTAATTAAAAAAAAATGTAAAAGTGTGAAATTCACGTTAGGTATCTCAACTTAAGAAACCTAACAAAGCTGTTGTTTGCCATTTTTTTTTTTTTTTCACGATAAGGTTGCAGGAATATTCCTCGCGATAATTATGAAGGGAAAACTTAATTAATATTTAGAAAGAATCCACGAAACATTCATTACATATACGCCGTACCCTTTGTCTGTATGTTGTTTTTGGTATTTTGGAAAGAGCTTTAGGGTCACTTGACCTTAGACCCACTCAAGGGACAGATTTAGCCTGCCTCTTTCCAAATCTACTCTTTCCTAAAAAAGAAAATCTCCTATGCTCCAACTCACACAATCAACATTATTCATAAAATTATAATAATATACAAATTAATATTTTTTTTAGTCAAACTACACGTGGTTCAGCCAACACAACTCCTTCACGTCTTCACCCAATTTATACCATTCAGATCTCCTAAATAATCTCCACCTATATCTACACAAAATGCATATCACTCTTCTTAATCTAATACATTTAATTATTACAAAACATGTTAAATTATGTATCCCACTACAACTCTAAATTTGTGAATGATGAGAAGGGTCTTTATTTCTATTTTTTTAAAGATTTTTTCTTCGGATTTTTTTGTAAAATTTCACGAGAAAAATGAGTTTTATGTAGATTTTATAAAATTTCAGGAATATTAATAAAAAAGTTATAAAAAAAATTATATTAGGTTAGGGAGAAAGAATATGGTTTGATTTGTGAGGCTGACCTAAAAGAAGATAATCTAAATTAAAAGGAAGAATATACCGTGACATTGAATGAATAGATATTGATATTAATTTAAAATAATATTCCTCTCTTTGTCCTGGAATATTCCTGATGGGGACCATATATAGTGATTTTGACGACAATCCTCATGAATACATGTTTCTTTTCTCCCTTCAACTCGTAAATGAAACTATATTTGCGTTTAAGCAATAAACTATACTAAGAAGGCTCCAATTGCAGCTTTTGTTGTCTGTTTTAATTTTTGTTTGTTTATGAGATTAGCTCGGTGCTAATCCGGGTTACTGCGTAATTAATATATAATTTAATTGAATCTTGTTGGTGTAGCCCTTTCCATTTTTATAATAAATAATCGTAGATCACCGCCACGTTACTAATAACCACATTAAATAACTTAATGCAGAGTATATATTACTTTAAAGTCTTATGCAGTTTATTTTTTCTTGCTTCACAAAAGGCTTCTTGCTTCACAAAAGGCATTGAATTCTAACGCACACTAGGTGCTGTTCTAAGTTATTGAATGTGAATATATTTCCACTTTGTAAATATTTTTCTTTTCTTAGCAGGATCTAAATATGATTAATCTATGTTAATTGAATACTCGTAAGTGCACGATGCATATATCAAAAATATCTTTTGAAAAAAAAGTAAAGATACAATTGTGTATTTTTTGGATACTTGTCAAGTTATGTTTAGGATTTATTCATCACTTCGTGAACATTTATGTATTATATTTTTTATTTTTTTTTTTTTTTTTTTGTTTAAATTTTTTATTTTTTTTTTTTTTTTTTTTTTTTTTTTTTTTTTTTTTTTTTGTGTATAAAATTTAGCCATTCTGTAGGTTCTTGAAACAATTAATCCCGTATTGTATACATGTATTTGGTATTGGTCCGTACCCATGTACATGTAATATTTAGGTCTAAAGTATTCTTCAACTTATACACAGTGTTTTGGAATTGAATATATAATAAATTACTTTAAGAGATAAATTTAATTTATTAATCCTATCACACCATATTAATGGAATAATATTATGTATGTTTAAATATAATTACGATCAGTTTGACATGCAATAAATTGCAGAAAAAATGGGTAGAAATATAAAATCAAATCTAAGGTTCTGGATCATAATTTCAAATAAAACTATTTTTTAAGTTTAATAAATATTTTTTAAGACAGTCACGTTTGAACTACAACATCACACATTAAATATGCACATATCTCACAAATGGAATTCCATGATTCAGCGTATCACTAAATAATGACACTGAAATTAGTAGTACCTTAAACAATGTCATCTAGCCACACTTTTTTTTTACCATTCACTCCTTTGGAGCCCCAAAAGTTAAATTCAGCAATCACGGGACCCATTGAAGCTAAAAGGGTCATGAAAAATCCTTCACATTGCCATTCGATTGTATTGTAAATCACCTCCTGCTACTTACGTTCATTTTTGCCAAAATATAAGTGTTTTTTTAATGTTCAAAACACCAATATAAAATTTGACCTTCGTGTTTCACATAACCCCAATAAGCGTTGACTGATTAGGAAAAGATAGAATAATGTGTAAATTGCTTTTATCTGTGTGCAGTTGAACTTTTTAAGCATAGCGACCATAATTTCATTTTTGTTGACCGAGTATAAAAATTAACAAAAACATTATACTCACTCGGCTTGGTAATTAAGTTAAAAGAATTGTGCTCTAATTATCAGTTTTAATTTTTGGTATAGTGATAAATATTCGATCCTATAATTGGTATTCGAGTCAAGGTCACCAGTTTGATTCTTAGCAAGGTAATTACTGAGGGGGAGATTGTGATATCAATTATCCCTTGACAAAGAATAAGTGAGATGGATCACAATCGAATCATGATGCTTGAATTTTTACGATCTTAAGTAGTAGTTGTACCTCGACTATCAGCTATAGCTTTAGCCTAATGGTAAACACTGAATTCAACATCCTTAACCCAACAAGAACACCAATTGTTATTTGCGTCGTAACGGCCACATACTGGTATGCTCTTCTTTCATTTCAAAATTGATGCTTTGAATAAAGACTCAATTTTGAAAACATTCACCACATTGAGATTTGTCAATGTACTACTCACCAACACAAACACTAAGTTTTCAAAGATTACTTACCAGCTTTGTGACAATCCAACCATAAAGATAATAATGTCATATAGAATGCAAGAATTAGGGGAGCAGAAACCAAGGATTTCGAAAAAATGGTGAAAGTAGGTAGCAAAGGGCACAAATACTTATTTTATGTTTTATTCATGTACTCAAATTATTTTACTTATTTAATTTTCTTACATAATAAGCTATCATCTTAGTAGTTAAAGTGTCCCGATGCTAACATAATAAATTTCTTTTTGCATCCACTAAGCGCATGCAACACTTAACTATATTCTATTTAAATTAAGCTTTGTGTTGGCTAGACCAACACTATTGTTTAATTATTTAATAGAAAATATAATTTTAATGTTCACCTTTGTGTCCATGAAGTTGAAGCTAATGACAATTTTTATCTTTTTTTATTTTAACATTTATTATTATTGATTAGAGTGCACTTAGTTAACTCAATATTTTAGAATTAATTTCGTGTTGTATTAGAGTCAACTCGACCAACTTTAATAACAGCTTGTTCATGCTATTATAACTAATCGTTAACATTTTTGTAGTGTTATGTGTTAGTCTAAAGTCATTTTGACAATTTAACTTAACATGTTATATCAATAAATATTATACACCTTAATTAATACCATCTTTGAAAGAATTAATATTATTAATTTTTTTAATTTATTAAATTTTAGTGACCTAATTGAGTTGTTATACAACTTTGATATGAAACAACTTTGAAGACTTAAAAGGTGTTAAGTCTTTTATAAATTGTCATTTGAGCATTTCTCATTGCACTCTTGCATGTGCAAGGAATTTATCTATGATTTTATTCTACTCCTCTGATTTTACATTTGGATAACCTGCATAAAGAATGAAATTCTATTTTTTGACTATTGTTGCATACAAACATTTTTTTTTCAATGAGATTAAGTTTTATTTTGTTCTTTGTTTTTGTAAAAAAAATTTATAACTATCAAAATTAGTTTAAAAAAAATTCATGGAAATTTTTTTATATAAAATGATGGTAACTGTCCACAAATTTAGTCTTGAAATCTTTTGAAGATGAAAATTTGTATAGAATGAAAGAAATGGGATCGAGAACTTCACATATGCCTTAAGAAATTTGGCTTTGTATTGTTCATTGACTTTGTACATTAGTTAGTTCTATAATTCTCTTCATCTCTCTGATCCCTAAAATTAGAATCTATGGGAAAAGAAAGAACAAAGCAAAAAAAAAAAAAAAAAAAAAAAAAAAAAAAAAAAAAAAACAGAAGCATTGATCGCATGGGGTCTGATATCTATATATACATATATATATACACACACACTATTTTAATCATATATGTGTTGCGACCTTTCTATTTTAAGCATCCACTACTCAGTGTTTGGTTCAACAAGGCTTGTTTACAATACATTTTATAGGACCGACATCTTTAGTGAGAGTACCTACGGCATCTCCAGGTTGTGCTTTGATGTCTGTCTTGGGAAATTTTGTAACCTTTTTTCCAGACTCAACAAAAAAGGCTCCATTCTGGAATATATCGCCCTCTGATCTCCAGTTCCAATTCTTCCACTCACTTTTAGGTGCGTAGTCCCTTTTTGTCACCTTTGTATATCATGTGGCATTAGTGCATATATAGAAATGAAAATAAAAATGTGTAGGGTTTTCTTGGAAAATTTGTTGCATAAATATGTAACATTGCATACTTCTTTTGCATTTTTGTTTTTCGGGGCGACAAAACGATTTCCCTGGCTGATGATGGTGGGTTGTTGGCTGCCACCTATGGCGTACATTAACCAATGAGTGTAGTCGTTGTTAACAACGTGAAAGAAACCCCATCTGCACCTTGGCATTCTTTGAACCAATCCTTTCCCGAAATGGTTGAAAGCCAAAGTCACTTGCATCACTTTATCTCCTGAGAAGCTATCAGTGGCACCGAATAACAAAACCTAAAAAACCTCAACACAAAATGAAGCAATGTGATTTTATGCCATACAACTACACAAGGAGGAAGAACATATTAGATACAAAAACGTTAAGAGCGAATGACGTTAAAGCTTTACAGTTTTATTAAGAATAAAATTGTGTAAAATAATTATAATATGAAAAGTTATAAAAATTAAACATGAAAGAAGAACATTAGCAACCGAAGATTCATACATATAAAAAAAGTGTTTTAAGAGGTAGAGAGTATAATTAGGTATACTTACGTCATTATGTTTGACAAAATGACAGTTGGAGATGGTAACAGCTGTTGATGCACTAACGACATCGATGAGGCCATCATCACAATTAGTCATGGAAACATGATCAATCCAAACATTTGTGGCTCCAAAGACTGAAATCCCATCGCCATCACTCATGGCGCGAACTCCGTAATGGCTCATAGAGTCTCTTATGAGGCCACCATTAACTTTCTTAATGTCGTGGATGTGTAATCCATGAATAATGATGTTTTTCACATATTGTATCGTTATCTGGCCACCATCTTGAATGTGCACATTGGCACCACGTGCATCAATCGTTTTGTTATCCGTTAGCATAAGCTCTGCAGTCAATTTAATGGACATACTTCGCGCAAACATGATCCACAGTGGCTCTGTCTGAATAGCTGCATATCTCAATGTCCCTGGTTTAGGATTCACTAGGTCGTTGTCGGAATTGTCGTTGACCACGTAGATTTTTCCATCTTTACCCCCAGTTGTGCCGTGGCCAAATCCAATTACACAATCTGCTAACTTTTTGCGGTTTTTTGACCAATTTTTGTCACATCTCCAACATTTGTCAATGGGGTTTGCCGCCTGGCATTTGGAGTCACTTGTTGTCAAGGTCCTTCTCGTGCTGTTAAAGTTTTTCATCGCTCTACAAAGTCATACATTTTTTCTCTTAATTTTCATATTCATCTATTGTCAATAAGTTTTTTTGGAAGAAAAATGAAACTTAAACACATATTTTTTATTTTTGACAAGTACAAAGTTTTTAACCGCTAAGCCAATTCATTGGACTAAAGTTAATGGTTATATGCACGTGTGTGTAAAACAACTAGTAATTTAATACGCAAACACAACAATGCATGCTTGAGCTAAGGAATGATAAAAGAAATTTAAATGATGCATGATACGTAGATTGAGAAGAAGATACTTTGACGATATATACCTCATGACGTGTGTATTGAAGTCAGCGGTAACTTTCATAGGGTTTGGCTTGTAAGCCTTTTTTGCAGCTTCCCTTGCTTCCTTTAGTCGCCTTTGCCAGACATGGTCGAAGTGATCTATGTTAGCCTTAAAGGTGGGAAGTATACCAAGAAAAATTATGTAGAACAAGAGCAAACTAAACTTGCTTGATTCCATATATAATTGTTGTTTTCTTCTCTTGAAGATGTTTTAATCGTGTATACCTATAAGCTTATGTTTTCTTTTGTGTGTTTTTCAACCTATATAGTTTTATAGCATTTTAAGTTTCCGTAGTTTGTGCTACATCCGATATAAATGTTGTAAAAGATATACTTGGATGCTATATCCTTGTGTGTACAAATATGATATTGCCAAGATTAGAGTGAATATGAGTTTATTTCGGTACATTTCCTATATATTCGCAGGTGATTGTAGCCTTTTTATAGATAAAATTATATGATACATTAAAATTTAAGAGTTACAAAAATAGATAAAAGGTAAAAAAATGAGAAAAAAGTTTTTTTCCTTGGCAGAAAGCTTGTGTTTAGTTTTTACCAATATTTAGGATATTTTAGTTCAAAAGAGATTATATGACATATAAGAAAATACATAATAATATTATAAATTGGGTAACAAAGTTATCTAAGTTTGAATGATAAAAAAATCGTTAGATCGTGGTTATGGTTAATCTTTCTTTGTTTTAAATTTGAAATTCACTTTAATAAACTGATTAACTGAATAGAAAAAGAGATGGATTACTTTTATCCATGTGATAGAAAGGAATATTATTGAGTATCCACACCTAACTCACAATATAATTAGAAAGGTTGGCTGATTAAAAGCTTTGACTTTTTTGTTTGTGTTTGTGCATATACATTTCTTGTGCTTTTAAGGTCATTTTGTATAAAGCAATGTGTTTTGTTGATTACAGAGGCAATGCAAAGGGTGCTAGGATAGAAAAATGAGAAAAGAGAGGAGGGTAAAAGAACATTATTTACTATTCAGGGACAAGTAATCTTGTGAAAGATTCTATTAATCTTGAGTTGAGTTCCACTTCCAAAAAGTAGTTTACCAGTTAATTAATTAAAAAAACTTGAGTCTTTTTTATTATACCTAATAATGTACTGTAACTTTCTGTATGTTCATATTAAAGAAAACAAATGTTTCCTAGTTATTTTTAATCTAATAATAAATTTTAGTATAATATTATGAATTAACAAAAACTGTAAGACTCCATCAATTTACCGTAGGATTTGTTGGATTTAGATGGGATAGAAAAGGTAAATAAGAGTAGAAAATGGAGTAGTAAATTAAAGAAAAATAAATAAATTTGAATAAATTTTTTTTAATTGATGTTATTGAACATATTTGTATTTTTATTATAATTAAAAAATTAAATATATTGATTATGTTTAT
>Ga0209489_104108_pt1 | contig 27253 bp, 16 predicted proteins | sample SiratrowhiteBW_FD_187527 | JGI IMG/M metagenome (GOLD analysis project Ga0209489, IMG submission 187527) | Root nodule microbial communities of legume samples collected from California, USA - Siratro white BW (SPAdes) (version 2) | ecosystem: Host-associated > Plants > Roots > Nodule | place... | reverse complement strand
TTTTCTCCAGGAAGATCAAAACAGTGATCTTGAATCCTGTAGATTATTTGGTGGTGGAGTGTTGCTGAAAGAGCGGTCTCTTCCTGTGGTGCTCCTACAAGTTGTACTTGTACCTTGAATCTGTTGGGAAGAGTGGGGTCTTTCAACTGAACATTAAAGTTTGGGAAAATGGTAAGGACTGCACTTCCAGCGTTGAGTGTTGTTAGTACCGTTCCTATCACAGCTTGTTCATACTGTTGATAGGTGGAGTCCAGTAGTGTGACTCTGGCAGTTACTGGGAGTCCTTTTCTTCCGTGGAGGGTCAACATCAGTCTGACTGCTCCAAGATGAAGGGCCACGTAGTCTAGAGCTATCCATTGCTTTATAAGCTCTTTGCTTATTTCTAGATCTACGTACTGTTCTACACTAGTAGCATGAAGTGCCACCTGGTCCATTCGGGAACTTTGGATGTATTCCCGGCTTCCTTTTCGTGGTGTAGAGATCAACTTCTTGATGGAAGAGATCCATGGGAATTCTGATTTATTTCGTCAAAAAACATTATATGGGCTTAGAAGTGGTGGTAAAGCATGGTCGATTTGAGATTCTTCTGGGATATGCTGATATTCTATAAGGTTTCCTATTTTAGAGGAAAGGGTCTTTTTACAGGAGTCTGGGATACTAATCTTTGAAGAAAGACTGATAGGGGTTTCTGAGGAGGTGGTTGGTGTGTTCATGATTTAGGAAGATCTCTCTCTCTCTTCACTTTAAATTCATATAATGCACCCAGTTTTTTAAAAGAAATGAACTCAGCTAGATATCAGTTATTTCTCATATCTTGAAAGTTTGAAGGAGAATTTTCTTTCTTTCTCTCAAACTTTTTCTTAAGTATTTTTATTTTAGTTTTTGTGTATTTTCTATAATCTCATGTTCTCAACTTATATACACAGTTGGTAATCATTACTTGTGATTTAATTTCAATTGTATAATTATGATTTAATTAGATTTGTGTGGTTTAATTTCAATTGTATAATTATGATTTAATTAGATTTTAAAAATTTAATTTTGCTTTGTATGACCTAAGTGGTGAGATAAAAGTTTATGTGGCAACAAGTGGAGTCCACTTAGTTCTTTTACAACTTAAATGTTCATAGATATTTAATCTTTAGCATTAAATGTTCATAGATATTTATCTTATGCAACTTATCTCTTTAAGGGTTTGTTTGGATATGTGTGTGAAAAGTTTTGTTATTTGGATTAAGAGAAAAATGGTGAAAAAATAAGAAAAAGTTTATAAAAGTTGGTGAGTGATGTGATAGGTGTAGTTGATAAAATAATTTTTTTAATAAATAAAAGTATAGTTAAAATTAATTGAAGATTAATATAATTAATTTATTAGGTATGATTGATAAATTATTATTATTTTAATTAAAGAAAATATAAAGTATGAATTATTTTAAAATTAAAATTAAAATAAAAAACTAAACTATTAATATTGTTATTTTATAACTTTGATTATTATTATTAGTTTTCTTATCATTTTATATTTTTATTATTATAATTATTATTTATAATTTATTATTATTTATAGTTTTTAATAATTATATTATTGATATTTTGTTTTTATGATTATCTTATCTTTATTATTACTTTATAATTTATCATTTCTTATTTTTTATTAATATTCTATTATTATTATTATTAATTTATGATTAATGATATTTATTTTATTACAATATAAGTATATATATTAATATTATTAAATTAATTATATTAAAAAATACAATAAATTTTTGCTTCTTCGCTAATTTTTGCAAACGAGCAAAGAAATACTATTCAAACATCTTTTTCTTGAAAGTCATTTTCAATTAATATTTTATTTATTGCAAATCCAACTTTCTTCTTTGATCTGCCTTTTCTCTCCGTAGAATTAAACACACCGTAAGAGTGGAATCAAACACACCGTAAGAGATAAGTTCTCTTCCCTTTACAAAGTTATTTCTCAATAAAACTCTTTCTTTCTACTTTTTCATTTGTTCATTAGTTGGTTTTGCATGGGAACACTTTCTTTTATTGACATCCTACATGAATTACTGTATTTTGTGTGCTTTCACTTATCCTTATGTTAGAGTCTTTTCAAAACATACTTCACTTTATGTTGACATATTTTGTTTTTTCACTGAAAGTGTTGTGAAAATGACAACTTTTTATCTAAATCTTCTTTGTTGTTCTAATGATACCAAATTTAGAATACATACTCAAATGGCTCATGGCTTGTGCCAATAAAAAATTAGGTTGCCTTTAGGTCAACCGTGACTCTATCAATGTTTTTTTATGTTGTTCATGTGTAAAACTTCATTTATTCGTTTCATATTACATATTGTCTTCACAAGGTCATACTTCATTTACTCTCTTAAATATAATATGTTGAAGGTGAAGTTAATTTTCTCATTGTGAAGGTTATGTGGGTAAAATCACAATCAAATCGTAGAGTTTGACTTACAAATCGTAGAGTTTGACCTATTGCGCTCTTAAGTGTAAAAATTTACATCCTAGCTATCAACTATGACTTTTGATCTAATGGTATACACTTGATCCAACAACATAATAATGTTTTGTTATTTTATGTCTTCATGTAAACATCTACTCTTTTTATGCATCCATTATGCATATATGGATGGTACTTTATGCATACTTCATCTAGTACTTCAATAAGACTTTGCCTAGTATTTTATATAATATTTTGTATTTTATTAAACTTTGTATGTGCTTCAATCATACTTAGTATTGTATCCTTACTTTTAAATACTTTTATATCTGTTTTATATATATAAATCCTTAAATATACCAAAACATAATATTATTTGTTATTACTAAAATTATATACCTTTTAAGTAATTTTTTTCATTTTCAAACTTAAGTATAATCATGTGAAATCTCGTTTACACCTTTTTTTTTTTGTTGACATTGATTTACCGATGAAAAGCAATTTTTCTACCAGAGAATTTCTATATTTTTAAAATTACAATGATATATCATTTTTTAACAAATTTTTACCAACAATTTTAAATAATCAAATTTGATATTTGTCAATAAGCTTTTATTTTTAATTTTATAATAAATTTAGATGAGTTTGGTTAATAGTTGGTATCTGGTTATGTTTATTTAATTTACTATATTTTTTAGTAAATACATAAAATTATGAAATTAAATAATTTTCTTTTATTATTTAATAGTATAAGTCAAATATTAAATTAAAATAATACTTTTCAAACCATTAGGGTTGGATAATCTTTAAACTTTGATTCTCATTGAGTTATCTTATAATTTATTAGAATTTGTATGATTCTGGTATCCTTAATAAAAAGTCTTTTTTTTTTTAATTCTCATAATTCCTAAGATTGGGAAGGTTTAATTTGGATGAATTTCATATTACCTGGTAAAATTCTTCTTTAATGGAAGTTATTACATAATAGAATTTTCTTGGATAAGAATGTTCAATTTAAATGCATTACTATATGCTTGATGTGTTTTTTGTGTAAGTAGCAAGAGGAGAGTACTTTGCATATTTTTTTAGTGCAGCTTTGCTCTTACAATATGGTCCTCACTTTAATAAGTTTTTTCTTTTTTATCTCCTAATGATATTTTTCAATTTCTTAAAGTTGTATGTAGTACTTTTTTGAAAGAATCAGAAATCATGGTAGATTTCAAGTGAATTTAAATTTAACCATACATATAATTAAATGGTGAATCAAACTGTCAGGTAATTCTTCTAGAAAAAATATATGAATAATGATATTGCTGACTTTACTATTTTGAAGTTCTTTAATATACAAATAAGGACTCGGAAAGAAACTAGGCCTTTGCAAATCATTGGAAGATTCATGATGTTTGATGGGTTAAAATCAATACTAACAGAGCTATTAGAGGATGCCCAGGTCTGTTGTTGCATTTTTAAAGGAAGTTGTGGTGAATAAATTGACAATTTATCTTTTTATCTTGATGTTAATAAACCCTTTATATGGAGGCTAGGGTGTTATTTTGGCTTTAAAAATCTCGTGAGCTTGTGGTTAGAATGTGTCTCTACCTTTGTCCACAAAATTTTTTCTTTTACACATTCTGTCACTTGGGCTAGAGAAGAAGAATGAATGAAATGCATTAAAAGTTGTAATGATATGGATGACTTCAAAACCTCTCACATTTATCATGTAGACCATCGTTGTGTTGATAGTCTTACTAATTTTGAGATTGATAATAGACTGAATTTTTAGTTTATATTCTATCTCCTATTATTTGTTTAGAGTTCTTTTTTTAAATAAGTATCAACTACTTAATTTTTGTTTTGTTTAATTCTTGTGTAAAAGTGTGATTCTCATCATAAATTTGGTTTGATACCTTATGTGTTTTGTATTTATTTTTCACCTCTTTTGTATGTATATTTTCATGCAATGATATATAATTGTTATATTTTGAAATGTAGATTAATAGTGATGTTTAATATGGGATATTATTTTTTAAATTAGTGTTATTAAATAACTAAAATTTAATATTTTACACTACTGTTAAAAAAAGTACTATTTTTATTTAATATTTACGTAATTTTATACATTCACTCGAAGATTATATATCCACACACATATACTAACAATTATTTACAAAAAATTATTAAAAGAAGTTCAAAAACAAGAACTGATCAACACATTATAATCATTTTAAAAGCATGTAAATTTTTTCGAATGATTTTTAATTATTTAAAGTTGTAAAAAAATTGTTAAATTTTGAAAAATGCTGTTGAGAAATCGGCTGGCTTATAACCAATGTCTCTTAGTAATTTTTAAACAAAATCCAAAAATATTATTGATAAGTTGTCCTCACCAAACCAACCGATTTCCCAACAATTTCGCAAGAATAGTAAAACATGATATTTGAGTAAACTAAATAATTAGTAAATTTATGTCACTTTTAAAAAAAGTCAGTACTCTCTGCTTATTTTATATAAAAGAAAAAATAGAAAAGAAAACAACTTTGTTATAAAAATTAAATCATTTGATAATAAAACTATATTAGTAAACCATGTTAACTCAACTTCTTTTAAGTGTGGGTGAAGTGGAGTGCTAACAGAGTATGAAGTGACTGTAAAAACTAAAATAAATGGTCTTAAATGTGTGAAGAAAGGTAAGATATAAAAAAATTACTCATAATTTTCTATTAAAATATTATTTTTATAATTTTTAAAAAATGAGAAAGTGTAGTTACATACACCTTAGGTTAGGACCGTCTATGACAAGGATGAAACTAATAATGAAATAAAAAAATAAAGTAAAATAAATTTTACTATACCTAAGTCTAACCTTTGCTTAGAAGTACACTACTCAAAGTTTATCTGTTCATAGTTATCAAAAACTTTCTTTTAAAGATTTGATTCAATTTACTTACAAGTCCAACCTTATTTACAAAATCATTGAAAATTTATTTTTAACAATTTAATATTAAAATAAAAAAAAAGTATGTAAGATTTTATAAAAATGAAGCTAATTTATGAATATACAAAACAGACGAATTTTATGGCCGTTAAAAATGTAGGTTCTGATAGTTATAAACTGCCACACGTAATTGTTTTTAGCAATTAAATTAACCTACACTTCTACATGGGTCAATAATTGTTTTTGACGGTTTTTATCTTAATGCTGATAATTTTATTATGCATGTGTATTTACGATTTTAACTATTATACATACTTTTATTAGAAAAAAGAATTTACTGTCTTGTTTTAATTGTCAATACTTTCTTTTTGTAATATTTGACCTCTATGTTGCTCACATAAAAATTTAATACTTTCAAGATAAAAGATTTCAACAATTATTCAATGTAAAATTAACAATACGCATACAAATTTATCGATAAAAACTTTAAATTAGTATATCCATGTAAGTAATCAAATTTATTAGCTTACTTATTTGCTGATTTGAAAATTTTAGTAGAATAAGGTTCAACCAGATTTTTCTATATTAAAACTATAAAGAAATAATAAATTATCTTTTTACTAAATCAAGCTACACACTGAAGCCATTTATTTAAGGCGACATCTCCAAAGACTTAACAGTAAAATTTGACATTTTTACAGTTACCTAAAAGGTATCATTTATATAATTATATAATATAATATGTCACATCAAGTACAACAATACATAAAAGAAGAAATAGAAAAACACGAATAAAGTAAAAAGTTCCATACAACTCATATTTTATATTTCAGTGAAAGTACAATATCCTTAGCAGTGAACATCAAAAGGTATCAAGACACTGCATAAATTAATTTGTAACCAAAATCAGACCAAATAATATATATAAACTAATATAAAAACATTAACCATAAGATGCTCATTTTTTATATAACTTCCAATAGCTTTTATTGCAATGTCCAGATCAGCAGCATATGAAACTATGTCAGGATAAAAATAAACACACTATGATAAGAAAAATCTTTTTCTATACGACATATATAGACCAATGTTAAAGAAAATTTTCAGAATAATTCTTAAATATTACTTAAAAATTAACTTGGGTAAAACTTTGAACGGTGAATATCCAAAGATAAAAACATGTTCCAAGTAAGTTTCAATGTGAAAATTGCACCTACAAGTCTAATAAGCTGCAAACCCCAAAGAGCTAAACACTTACCAGTCAAACAAATAATTCGTTTTTTTTATCTCCACATATTCATTTTTTCTCTCACATTAATTTGAGTTCGGATTTGCACTGTCATTAAACATGGACAAGTATCATACTTGCCAGATATGACTACCTTAATTAACATAAAACCATTTAAATCACCTTGTCGATGGTTTTCTTCTATTTATTTATAAATTGTTGCTTAGACAATATATTACACCCGATTAATGATAAACATATAGGAAATATTTGGCTTAAGACCATGTTTATTGAAGCAGAGCAGTTATTACAAGTGAGTGCATCTATTTGTATTTATCACTCAAGAGTACTCTTTCTTGTGGGTTTGTTATATCATCAAAACGTTTGCATGTGTTCTTATTTTAAACCAATTTTAAATAGCATGGGTTCACAATAATGAAGTTCGATATCATGCTACCTCTATTGTATTAATTGAGAATCACTAATCATCCTTTCTCGTCGTGATGGTTGGGTCAATTTATAATATATAAATAAAAATAAAAATCATTCTTTATCTTAATAGTTGGGTGAATTTATAATATATAAATAAAAACAAACTTTATTTTATAAATTAATTTTATAAGAGTTAAATTTAAAAATCTATTTTTTAAAATATTATAAATATCTAGTGCTACATATTATATTACATATCTTGACCTAATAAAGTGTGTTAAAAATCTTACATCAATTAAAAATAAAATTAATTTATAATATATAAATAGAATACAAATTTTATTTTATAAATTTTATTTTATAAATTTATTTTTATAAATTTATTTTGTAAGATTAAAATAAACTTAAAATCTAAAAATATATAAAAATCTTCCTTACAAAAATTAATAGTCATTATTCAAATGGTTTAAAAATTTGTGTCTCTCTACTTCATACACAAGGTCTAACCTGAAAAAAAAGCAAAAATGAAAACAATTAAAACCAAATCAAATTAAGATGTAATAAGTTTATGACAAAAACATATTTCACAAAGTTAAATTTAACTAATTATAACTAAAAACAATCGTTTGATAGAAACTTAAGAACAAACTTGGGACAAATTTTAATTTGATCATAGTATAATATGTTATTGATTAATTTTGTCACATATTTCCGAATGTGAAATTGATTTTGTTGCTGACATGGATTTAATACATGTCCAGGATTTTTTATTTAAGAGTTTGGCTCTCATTATCACCACTGAATTGTATTAATTTAAAGTATATTAATTGAAAGTTAATTTCACCATCAGTTTTAAATATGGATATTAATTACTCCAACTTTTATAATAATGACTATGGGGTCTGTGATTACACAATGCTTGTGCAATAATTATTTCATAAATACTCCTAACATAAATTGATATTTTTATTAAGAAAGTTAGATATAGTAATGTTATATTAATTGAAAGTTTCACGATGAGTTTTAAACGTGGATATTAATCACTCCTACTTTTTGGTCATACCTCCACAATGCTTATGTAATCATTATTCAATAAATACTTCTAACGTAATTTGATATTTTATTAAGTAAGTTTCAATAGTATCGTAAAAAAGTTGTAATATATTTGCATTATTTTAATAAATATAAAGACCAAACTAGTAGAAAAACATTAAGTTATAGGTTTTACGTCTCACTACTTAAGCACCTGACACTAAACAAGTGCAGTAGCTTTTCTACAGTCAGAAATTTTTTTTATGTTAATTATATTCCTTATGGTCAGATTCTTTACGGTTGGATATAAAAATTTTATAGTGGATGATTTAAAGTGGTTAATGTAAATTTTGAATATTATCTCTGATTATAAGAGGTTTGACCTAAAATCCTTTTCAAATATTGCATGTTGTTGTTTTTTTTGTTTTCTTCTTTATTTTTTTTAACAGTAAAAAATAAAATGAATTAAAACGATAATTTAAGAGATGCACCTATCTGTTTACAAAATGATATATTATGGAATGAAAGACCAATGGTGAGATTACAATGTAGTATCACTCTATAAAAAACAAAGATGACAAAGAAAGGTTGAATACTTAGTGCAATTATATAGCTCATCTATGTGATTAAAAAAGTTAATAATGATGAGTGTAATACAATAGATGCTTCCACTCCAATACCATCCCCTGTAGCCTCCTTGTATTTCGGTCTCAATACAGTGGTATGTCTCCGACTATGGTCTCGCATCTCAATTCAAGCACTTGTAAAATACGAAAATACCAAATCTATTGCACTAATAAAGTTAAAGTACTAACCTTTGAGTTCAAACCCCACTAAACTCCTCTAACACAGTCACCAAAACTAGTCTAGTGTATCAAGACACTTAAAAGGTGCAAAGTGCCAGTCCGAATATGAGAATGTAACTCTTTTAAACTTATGCTTAAGCCAACACCAACCTTTGAGCTGAGTTAGAGTAAAAATCTCTATAGCGTCTATTAACCCTATGTTAAATACCACCTTATTCATATGGTTCCACAACTCCGTCACTATAGCCACTCATATCTCTTTTCATGCTAAATTAATACACTGTCGTCGACTTATAAGACCAAAACTCTGAAAGTTAATAGTGATAGACTCATGTTTGACATTGACATTCCCAACTCACCTCTTACACTGATCCTAAACATTTTAGGCCACCTTACACATGGTGAACAAATGTTGTCCAGACTCTTCATATTCTTGACACAATGGGCATGACAAGTTTGTCAACTGCATACCTCTTTTAGCTAAGTTAAATCTGGTTGGTAGTCTATCCAATAGTAACCTCCAAGCGCACACCACTGTTGATAGAACAATATTAAGAGTCCATAACAACTTAAAAATCTCATAAATCTGCATTTGATCCTCCTTTTCAGCACACTATACTCATATTTAATTATATACTCTTGTTTGTTATCGTCATCTCCTACCCACACCAGCCTATCCTGATCATTAGAGCACCAACGAACGTTTGAGATCATAGTCAGCAGTTTCTCTTTTTCGTGTTTTTCCCATACAAACCTCTCCTTACGCCAACCTAAACACCACCTGGAACACCCTTCACTAGTTATGTTCCCCCTTTGGACAAGGTCACCCACCACACTATTTGAAACACTAAGAGATCGTAAATAGTCTTCGAAACTTTTCTTTCAATACCTGACTGTCCGCCCACCTATCATTCTAGAAATTAACACACCTTCAATCTCCTAGTATCCACTAACATCTACGATCGAACCAATAACCTAGTTCTCCCGTATCAAATTAGGAGAATCCAGACAAAGTTCCATGAAACCTCTACCACAATAGTTGTAGCAATTTACCACAATGGATGATTAAAAAACAGTTTTCTTCGTTCTTTGTAATTGATTTTGTATGGTGAATATTCTTTTGTTTTATTGGATTGAGTTTACGTTTTCCAATGGTCTAAATTTCCAATTTGCTTTTGAAATTGACATCGTGATTGTTTGGGATATCTAAATCACGATAATGCATGAATGTATCTTTTTTTAATAGTTATTGTTTACTTTTATTGAAATTGCATTATTTAAATGTATAAATTTAAAATTTTGAATATTAAAATTAATTTAATATAGTTGATAAATGTTTATTTTATGTTTAAAATTGAAATTTAAAACTTAGAAATAGAAAAAATGATATGTACTAATAAATTATTTTAGTTCATTGGAGTGATTTAATTATTATAAGTTAGTAGTTTGTTTACAACTTTAGAGATTAAATTATAGATAATTTATAAGATATATTTTAGGGAAATTATGGGAAAAATTTAGATTAATCGTAAAAGTAAGATGTATTATAATAAATTTGGGTGATATTGTATGTTTTTGTTCTAATAATTTTATTTATACTAAGCATTTTTTATGCACACATTGAGTGAACTTTATTTTCTGTCTAAGGTTTAGTGTCAATGGTTAAACATTAATCATTTGTATTAAATCTTTAATTGTTTGATTGGACAATTTGGAAAAGTTAGTTATCATAATTTGTTAACATGTACACATTATACGTTTGTGCTTAAATTTGATAAAATTTTGGTTTGAACTATTTTCTATTATTCTAAGTGCATACTTGAATGTGGTGATTTTTTATCACTTTCATTTCATGGTAGTTCAAAGATCAATGTGAAATGCTACCAAAATTTTATCAAGTGTAAGATAACAAATCTTGTTTGTACGTATTACAACATTATGGAAAATATTTTCTCAAATAATGAGTAGGGCCTCACTTTCAATTACAAAAGTGAGAATTTTATATTGCATGGTTAATGACCACGAAGTTCATAACATGCATAGTTTTAGAGTAAAGTTGGATAAATCGACGTCACGTTAATGAAGAATATGAAAAGAGAGTTGATGAGTTCTTGCAATTTGCTCACGTAAACATAAAAACTATCAATGGAACATATTATTGTCCATGTGTTCATTATCTGAATCAAATACGTTAGGATTTTGGGAAAATACATCGTCATTTATTCTTCTTCAGTATAGTGAAGAGTTATACAATATAGACTTGACACAGATAAATATTAGATAATCCTAATGTGTTAGGAACAATAAATTTTTTTGAAGAAGGCAAGAACGATCATTTAAAGCAAATATGTGGTGTTGGTGAAGAAAATTTTGAAAGAACTCATTTGTATGTTTCTTTAATGTCTGATCTAGAGCAATAATTGTACCAAGGATGCACTAACTTTAAGCGATTGTCAATAACTTTAAAATTATTTAGTTTAAAAGCAAGAAATGGATGAATAGATAGAAATTTCATAAAATTGTTGGAAAGAGATGCGTCCAAAACTTAACACATTACCTAATTGTAGCTATGAGACAAAGAAGATACTATGTTTACGGGTTTAGAGTACAAAAAGATACATGCATACCCTAATAATTGTGTATTTTACAAAGATGACTTTGCTGCATTGAAGGTGTGTGTCCAACATATAGGTTATCGCGGTTTAAAAAAAAAATTGATGGAAATAGTGGTAAGGGAGAAATAGAGGATCCCCCCTACTAAGGTGTTGTGGTATTTGCCAATAATATCTAGGTTTAAACAATTGTTTGTTATTAAAGAGGATGCAAAGAACCGAACATGACATGCAAATAGAAGAAAATGTGACAATCTTCTTCGACATCTAGCTAGTTCTCCATAATGGAAGAAGATTAATGAAACATTTCCAGAATTTGGTGTAGAGTCAAGAAACTTGAGACTTGAATTTCTACAAATGGTATGAATCCTTATGGGAACTTAAGTAGTAAATATAGTTTATGACCAATTTTATTGATGATTTACAACCTGACTCCTTGGTTGTACATGAAGAGAAAATATATTATGTTGTCTATGATGATTCCAAGAACCAAACAACCATGCAATGACATTGACGAGTAGCTAAAGCCCTTGATAGATGATTTGAAGATGTTACCGAAAACAAGTGTGAATGTATTTTATGCATAATGTGAAGATAATTTTCGTTTGCGTGAAATGTTATTTTGCATGATAAATGATTTTCTAGCATATGGTAACTTAAGCCGTTATAGTGTGAAGGTAATTATGTGTGCCTTATATGTGAAGAAAGCATTAGTCATACTCAATTGAAGCATGGATAAAAGACGGTGTACATTAGGCATCAAGAGTTCCTTCCTCGTAGTCATCCTTATCATAAAATGAAGAAAGCATTTAATAGATGGTAGGAGGATGAAGTTGTACCACAATGATCAACAAGTATATGAGTAGGTACAAAACATTAACCTTGTGTTCGAAAAGACACAAAAGAAGACCATTGAGAAGATCAATTGGAAGCAACAATCAATATTCTTTAATCTTGCATATCGGTGTAAACTAGATGTTAGACACTATATAGATGTGATGCATGTCGAGAAAATTTTTTACGACTGTGTAATTGGCACACTGCTCAACATAAAAGAAAAGACAAAAGATGGAGTTAAAACACGACAAGATTTGTTTAACATAGGTATAGGTATAAGAGGGGTAGTGTCTTATGACATATACAAGAGTTATCAATCTTCTAAATTGCTAATGAACACAAATAATGTTCGTTTTCACAATTACAAGGCTTGAAAGTTTAAGGTCTTATACACATTCTTGTAGCAAGATTTTTATCGTTGTAGTCAGCCTTTGATAACCATTGTCATGTATGGTTTCAAACAAACTAAGCCCCCTTTTACAAGTGCAATATAGAGGTAGACCTAGGTTAGTCCAAGGAATAAAAAATGATTGAGTTGACTGAAAAGTTTCACTTTAAAGATTGGGGGTTTTGAACAAATCAAGAAATGAAAATTGAAACTAAATTTGAAATTAAAAACTGAAATGAAAATGGCAATAAATGTGAATTGAAATTGAAATGTGGTGGAATGTAATTAAAATGTTGAACTGAAATTGAAATGTAACATAATTAAATTGGATGTAAAGTAAATGTAAAACAACAAACATAAAATGAAACTAAAAATGAAAAGTAATACATGAATTGAAACCTAAGAATTGAAATGTCAAGAAAAACATCCTAACTAATAAAATAGAAAATAGAAATTGAAAATTGAATTGTCGGAATTTAGAACATTGCATAATGGGAATGTAAAAATAAAAGATGAAAGAATGCACTAATTGTGATTGAAATTAAAGGACAAAATTGAAAATAGTAAAGTAACTAGAAAAATAGAAAATTCAATTAATTGGAAAAAATAGAAAGCTGAAATTGTAAAGAACTTGAATGTAAATTGGATCAAGACATTATGAAAATATAGAATAGCAATGAATTGAATCAGTAAATTATATAATTGTAAAATAGAGAAATGTAAATGCATGAAATGGCTGAAATAGAAATAACTAGAGAAATAAAAAAATGTAAATTACATTTATGTTCATATTATGAGTCCTTGAGATAGTAATCATGGACAACTTCTGCAAGATGATATCTTCATGATGTGGAAAATAAAATGTAGTATTATCATTAATTGGTCATACCATAACATTCAACATATGAAAAAAATACAAGAGTAATGGCATGCCCTTATTTTATGGTTTTCTTATGACTCATATTCTCTTGTATATAAGATTTGATTTGTGTTTAGAGTGCGAAACTAAACTAGGGTGGTCAAATTTCCCAAATGAGGGATATGTGAAAAAAATTAAATGTGGTCAACATAAATGATGCATGAGAACATGACAGAGGTAACCATGCCCAACTACATGATCTTAACTAAGAAAACCTAGGAAAGTATAATGAAGATATGGGTTTTTAAGGACATCAACCTCACATTTCCCTAGGATGATAATATGTTAAACCAAATATGGTGTGATATTCAAGGACTACAACAAGAAATGAATGTAGAGGCTCCAATTAGATTTGAATACCTTAACGTTGAATCTTCGTCATGGTTTGGAATGTGTCCATAAGATTATTGATAAGGTTGAAGACATAATTCATAAACTTAAAGACAACATGAAGTATTTTTGTGCTTTATTGAGCTATGTTCTAGTTTTGAGAATTTGATGTACTTCTTTTGTTTGGATCATTACAATGATTATAATTAATTTTTATGTTTTATTGAATTGGTAGTTATTATAATAATTTCATTTTGAATATTTCTCTCGTGAATGTTAGATAAAATTTCAATAAACTTAACATCATCCTAAGTTATTTTGATTAAATGATTCACAACAAAATTTGAAACATAAAATAGCCATGTTTTTATAACATCAAATCCCAACAGATGTAGTTGCTTCGTTTGATTAATCATAGATGCAAACCAAGCTTGTGCTTAGACTGACTATAAAATATGTAGTAAGTAACATTGCATAATATAATTCAACTTATAAATACTCATTTTTGTAGAGGATGTTTGTTTATCTTACCATTACAAGAATCTTACAAGGAGTGCCGATATCATAGATCTTTGGAAAAACATGTCAAAGTTGCCCATCGTCAACAACTCATTTGAAAAAACTATTTGACACCTATGTATTGACTATATCCCATGTGCAGTCTTTAAATTTATTCAAAAATAGATAAAAGTTATCATATTTAGACCTAATAAGTCAAGTTGACTATATGATATACTATTAGGAAGAAGCTTAGACCTAATATGTCAAGTTGACTATATGATACACCATTAAGAAGAAGTTTACATTTAATGTTATACGTAGAGTATTCATTGTACCTTCCTTCATCAACAAGGTCAAATACTAACATAAAGAATAAAAAATCCTTTAAGAATATGTAACAATTAGAAAGGATTTACGATGAATTTTTTTTTTCAAAATCTCTATATATTATACATAGATAAAACTACAAAAGAAGATAACAATCAACCTTTCAAAGGAGAAAAATCTTCAACATTACAGAGAAGGTTTCATACATAAAATACTTCTTATTTTTCATGATTTAAAATATTTTATTTATTTTCCGTTTTTTAAACTTTCTGTCTGCAATTTTCCGCCACTTAATCTAAAGAAAGCGTGATATCCGTTGTTGGAAAAAATGTTCTTGGATGAATTACTCATTGTCCAAACGGTGCTTGGCTTGGTCACGTGCAAACCTCACCATTATGACAAAAAGCTCAATTTATGCCCATCAACATCAAGTTCACCAATAACTCTCAGCACTCACTCTCCTGGAGTAATCATACCCAAACTCCCACCGTTTTGTACAGTAATTAGGATTTTCTAATTTAGATGCTTTCTTTCTCACTTCTCACGGGCTCCCATTATCCCTTCGCTTCCTTCTTCAACCACAAGCAAGGAAGAGTTAAACATCCTAGCTCACCATAAACCACCCCAAATTATCAAAACTCAAAAGTCCCAAAACTTTGCCACCAAATTTATCACTCCCTCTCACACACGGCACACTAAACACACTCTCTCTTACTCTCAGGCTTTTGCAAGATTCTTCACTTTCATTTCATCTAATTTTCTTTAGATTATAGTATTATTGTTACATCATTACTCACTCTGCTCCTTGCTTTACTTTGGCACCTTTCTCTCTTTTCTATACCATCATCACAACCCCAGCTAAAACACACACAATGTCTCTCTTTCTCACTCTCACCCTCACTCTCCCACTCTTATGCATCATCTTCGGCACCACCGCTTCCACCGATCTTCCTCATTCTTTTTCATTTCCACATGGTACGCATCTCCAAACACACTCTTCATAATTAATTTATTTTATTTAATGTATTTAACATTTGGTATTGAAAGGTTTGTCCTACCACATCGACTGCGGAAGTCCGACCAACACCACGGACCCCTTCAACACGACGTGGCTCTCGGACCGTTACTTCAGTGGCGGCGCCACCGGGATCGTGTCGGAGCCGCTCCACTTCCGCCATGCGCATGAGAAGACTCTCCGCTTCTTCCCAATCTCCTCCGGCAAGAAGAACTGCTACGCCATCCCTTCCCTCCCTCCCTCGCGCTACCTCCTCCGCACATTCGTCGTCTACGACAACTACGACGGCAGGTCGCACCCTCCCTCCTTCGACGTCGCCGTCGCCTCCACCGTCGTCTTCTCCTGGCGCTCGCCGTGGCCACTGTCCCTCGCCCGCGACGGCGCCTACGCGGACCTCTTCGCCACAATCCTCTCCTCCGAAGCCCTAATTTGCTTCTACAGCCTCGCCACGGACCCGCCGGTGATCTCCTCCATCGAGCTCTTCGCAGCCGATCCGGCCTCCTACGACGCCGCCGCAATCGCCGACAACGGTACGGTGCTTGTCAACTACGGGAGACTCTCCTGCGGCTCCGACCAGTGGGGGCCGGGCTTCTCCAACGACTCCGACGTGTTTGGCCGCTCCTGGCAGTCTGATTCCAGATTTCGAACCGGCAAGAGCAAAATCATAGCCGTATCGACGCGGAACAGCATAAGTGGGGCTGAGCAGAAGCCGAATTACTTCCCGGCGAAACTGTACCAGACGGCGGCGATGGCGGCGGCGACCGCAGAGGAGGGCGGCGGGATTTTGGAGTACGAATTGAGCGTGGACGCAAAGCTTGATTACTTGGTGTGGCTGCATTTCGCTGAGATTGAAGGGAGGGTGAGGAGGGTGGGGGGAAGGGTGTTTGATGTGTACATAAACGATGAGAATTTGACTAGGGTTGATATATACAAGCAAGTTGGGGGTTTTGCGGCGTTTACTTGGCATCACACGATCAAGAACTTGAGTAGCAGCGTGTTGAGCGTGAAGCTTGTGGGGGTGGTGGGTGCTCCTCTGATATGTGGGATTGAGAATTACGCTCTGGTGCCTAGTGATCCTTCAACTGTTCATGAACAAGGTGAGTGGCCGGTATTTTTTTTCGACTTTTTCGGGATTGAGAAGATGACTTTGGTTAATTTAAATTATGTGATTTTGGAAATTTGACGCATAGAAGGGATCGGGTTTGTTTTCTTGATTTGGGAAGGATTTTCTGTTTTTGGTTAATTTTTTCACGGATGCAAATTTGGAAACTTTGATGCCCGTATGGAAATTGACTTCGTATGCATCTATTGGTTTTTCCCTAATAATTTTGTGGGGAAATTGATGTCATAAGATAGTGTGTTATTGGAAATTTAGTTGGGGTGTTATGATTTACTAATTTTGTGTAAATATGCTAACCGATTATTTGGGTGGTTGGTGTGTGCGATTTTTCTATAAATATTTTTATTGTGAATTTTGTGCATATATATATGTAGCGATTATTTTGGTGGGGATTTTTTGGATGATGATTTTTATTTACATCAAGGAGGGACTTGGTCAAAATTTTGTTGACGGGAGAGCAACAACAAAAGAATTATGGTCACTGAATGACATTTTTTTTTTTTTTGTATGTTTGGGTGCAGTGATTGCCATGAAAGCATTGAAAGATTCACTTCGGGTGCCTGAAAGAATGGGTTGGAATGGTGATCCGTGTGCCCCTACTAATTGGGATGCTTGGGAGGGAGTTACCTGCCGTATGAGTAAAGATAGTACTGCTTTGGTGATAAGTCAAATGTATGCATTGCTTCCTATTCTCCAAAGTTATTGAGTTTCACATTGGTTTTTGGAAAGGAAATTATTGCTACTTATACAAGGAGTCTTACTAAAAAAATCTCTTAATAGTTGACATTTGAAATTTATGAGGTTAGTGGTGTTGTGGTGGGTTAGGTTTCATATGCTAAGTATAAAGTGCTCATCATATGTTGTGGCCATACCATTGTATCATAAAGGCTTCTTATAATTCACCAAAATAAGAAAAAGAAATAAAGGCTTCTTACAATCCAACAAAAAACAAGGAAAAGATACAAAGAAAGGCTTCTTATTCCTTTTTTGTACAATAAAAAAGTATTTCTCCCTCGTCTTAATTATTCTGCCAATCACCTTTTGGTCTTATTAATACTCCTTACCCTAAATAGCTTGGTAGATAGGGCATTATGGGTTGAACTCATGCTCTCTGAAACTAGACAAAGAAAAATAAAATATTGGAAGTTACAACATGTTTTTTGTTCAGAAAATAGTTCTTCAATGATTTATGATCTAGTTCCTCTCCTAAATTTTTTATTTTATTCTTGTTTCAATCTTGATTTCAGTGATTTGGGCAGTCAAGGCTTGAAAGGGTTCATAAGTGACCAGATTAGTCTTTTGTCAGATTTGGTAAGCCTGTAAGTATCAGCAGCCAAATGTTTATATATGCTAGTCTTCTTTCACATCATTGTTATGTTATAAAAGTAGGCATAGTTTCCACATTATTATGTTCTCATTATATTTTGTTTAGCTTATATATGTGTTTGTTCTATCAGAACCAAGGTTGTCAACTAAGAGACTCTGTAAACTTCCTGTTTGCGAAGATTCAAAAAACTCAACTCAAACTCATAAAAGTTTAACTACTGCAAAAATAATATTTTGTAAAAATGTAAAGTTGTGTTCTTCTAGTAAGTATTCCAAATCAACGACACCTTAGCCATAATCCTCTCATCTTTAATGACTTACACCGGTCACTCCTCATGTCCTTCTAACATGAAATGAAAAGAATTAAAAGAAACATTATCACCAAAATCGAAAGAACAAATCAAATAGATCTTAACCAGACATCCCGCATTGGGGACAAGAAAACATTTTCAAACATAACCTTGGAAAATGAAACAGAACAAACGGAACTTTGCTGATTTCTTTTGTTAGTTCATACCATTATGAGATAAAAATTTGGAGAATTCTTGATTCACGTATTTAGTAAACCTAATTCTTTTGATGTTTTTTCCAAATTGATTTTGGACAAGACGGAAGAAATAAATAAAAATTTGAAAGTCCTGAGATTTACTTTTCATAAGGTATGTCCATATGATAGTAGTACAATCATCAATAAAAGTATCAAACCATTTTGTTCCAGAAATGGATTCTAGAACAGGTCCCCAAACATGAGAGTGAATCAAGTCAAATGGAAAATTACTCTTTACTAGGTGTGGGATAAGATGTATGATGATGCTTTGACAGTTGACGAATACCACAATCGAAAGACTGAACAAACTCGGTAGTGAACAAATGAGGGATCCAGGATTTTATAAGGTTGAAAGAGGGATGCCCAAGTCTTTTATGATGAAGCCATATTTGGGAATGTGCCCATGTTTCTAATGTTGCTTGATGGCTTATGACCTTTGTTTTGTTTTGGCCCTTGGATTCCAATAGATACAACCCACTATCTCCTTAGCAATTAAAATTGTCTTCCATGTGGCAAGGTTCTGAGATATACAATAAGAAGTGAAATACACAATAGGAAGAGAAAAAAGTTACTGAACAAACAATTCAAATCTTTTGTATAGAGGTTAGTTGTGGGACGTATAAAACATCTTTTAATACAAAAGATGATTCGAAAGTTATATTTTTGTTCTCTAGTCACTTCGACATACGAATTGAAGAGCTTAGAAAAAGGAGTCATGTGTTCAGTTGTTCCTGAATCAAGAATCCAAACACTGTAAGACAAAGGGCTAATAGTATTGAATGTACTCTAACCTTTCATGTGTAGGGTATACTATCCAAAGTATTTAGTCATTGATTCAATTATTGTTTTCAAATGATCTAGTTTCTTTTTAAAAGCTTTCATACTAGACATGGAAAAATACACAAACAAAGAGATAATAAAGATTCAATCCTTATCGCTTTGATTTGTAAAAGAAATTTGTTTGGCAATGAAAGAAAATCAGAGTCAAATGAGATGTCAACCCTTGGCACTCAAGAGGTCCTGACGACCCTGTTTGTGGTGGCAGCGGGTGAGGCATACCTTTTGGTCCCATCACTAACCTCAACGACAATGGCAAACAATAGCGGTGAGCTCTGTTACCAACTTGAAAAATAAAGAATTATTTTATTGATGTCAATCACATCAATTACATTCCATCATCTCTATATGTTAGAGAAAGGGTCAAAAGTGTAACTAGTTGTTAGTTGGTTTGGTTATTGTTTTTTGTGTAATCCCTATAGATAGGCCATTTTTTGTGTAAACGGGGAGTTTATTGAATTTTTAGTTTACGGGTCATATTCCAATGTAAAAAGGAGAAAGCTCCGTGGGAGGTATATGGATATACCTTGGTGCTAGGGTAATTCTTGACTTTCTTTCCGCAATAAAGAAGCATATTCAGAATTTGTTTTCCTTGTTTGCGTGATAATTTTCCCTAATAGGAACTTATTGATATTCCAACAAAAAAGAACCTAAAAATTGGTCTGAATACAAGAAAAAAAGATGCAGAGCAAGTTGGAAATTTGGAGAGGATGGTTTCGTAACAAAACAAGAGGGTCAATGAACAGGGCATGAAACTTGATGATTTAAAAATTGATATGGACTACATCATATAATTGTTGTTGCAGATGAAAACAACAAAACTCAATCTGTTGAGGAACACAATTCAGTGAATAAGAAAGATAAGTCTGATGAGGAAGAAGAGAAGGATGCAGGGTTTGAAGAGGAAGGGAGCATGCCAATTTGTTCTTGAGTCAAGAAATTGGAATTATCTTCTTTTGAAGGTAATTACCCACTTAGATGGTTTGCTGGAGCTGAAAATTATTTGAAGTACAATGAATAGAGCCATTAGAAAAGCTAAAATTGGCATTCATTAGAATAGAGGGAAACATTGCTCATTGATTTCAATTTTTGCGCTAAAATTCCAAGAGTCCTTCTTGGATAGCGTTTACTGAAGCACTTATGCAGCGGTATGGAGTAAAACGGGCTAGGAACAATATATGTAATGTAAATAACAAATTATTATATAAAATCCAGTACATAGTTTCTTGGACAACAATTTCTCCTTTCATGAAACACAAGATTGGAAGCAATATGAATGACTGCCTATAATCACAATATAATTTCATCAGGTCAACTACACAAAATTTTAACTCTTGAAGGAGTTGCTTAATCTACACAAGTTCACAAGTGGCAAGAGCCATAAATCTATATTTAACTTGTGCACGGAATCGACCATTCTGGGATACAATATTCCCTCCAATGAATACACAATATCTTGCGTTGGGTCTTCTGTTAGTGGGACAACCAACCAAATCTGCAGCATAATATCCTATAATTTGAGTATTTCCTTTCTCCTTATACAACAATTTGTATCTTGGAATCTTTTGAGTATGCGAATTACAACATTCTAGTGATCGATGTGAGGATTCTTCATGAACGAAAGAAATATTAAGTCTTGTAATATTGGGATGAATGAGTTTTCCCATCAACCTTTTTTGTCTTTCTGGATCTGAAAAAGTTTCACCTTGGTCCACTGTCAACTTTTGATTAGGATGCATGGGACTATCAACAGACTTGCAATTTTCCAACCTTGTCTCCTCTAGAATGTGAAGAGTATATTTTCTTTGTGAAATAACAATACGTTTCTTTGGTTGAGTCACTTCAATACCTAGAAAGTATTTAAGAAAACCAAGATCTATAGTTTGAAAAGGGTTGAATAAGTGCTCCTTTGGTTAAGAGTTCCTAAAGGTATCATTTCCTTTATTAACTATATCATCAACATAGACCATTGGATAAGCACACTTCCTCGAAGAAGTATGACAATAGAAAACTGAATGATCTCCCACTCACAGTGATTGCTACAAACCATAGAGAGAACATTCTAATTTACACACTAGACTCCTCCTGAGCAACAATTGCAGGAGGTTGCTCCATGTAAATTTTCTCCTTAAGATCACCATGAAGAAAAACATTTTAATGTGAAGTTGGTGAAGTGACCAATGGTGAATAACAACCACAGTAAGAAAAAGTCTAATTATGCGGGTTTTGGTCATGGGAGGGAAAGTATCACACTGGTCAAACCCATAAATCTGTGTATATTCTTTGGTCACCAATTGAGTTTTACGACAATCAACTTCACCTCTAAGTCCAACTTTAATAGCGTAGACCCTTCTACAACCAATAGTCTTCTTTCCAGAGAGAAGAGGAACAAGCTCCCATGTGTTGTTGCTTACAAGAACTTGCATTTCATCAATCATGGCCTGTCACCGTCAAGGATGATCAATTGTCTCATGAATAGTTTTAGGAACAATGGTGGCCGATAAAGAAAAAGCAAAAGAAGAATATGATGGAGACAACAATGGTAACTCAAAATTTTAAATGGGATACAAATATCGAGTATAACCAATACCTTCCCTAAGAGTAATAGACCAATCTAAACTTGAGCCATGTGAAAGCGTTGATGGACAAGGATCCATGTCATGGGAGGTTGTTGGAGGACAATCTGAATCATGGGAGACTTCGGGAAGAGTGGGAGGAGCTCGTTGAGTCCTATGTTTGTATATAAGGAAAGGTGGTGGAGCTATGTGAGACTAGTTTTCATAAGGGTTGGAAGTAAAAGAGGTCAGAATCATTAGAGGACCAAAGGTTGGAATAGGGATAAGTAAAAAGGTGTCCTAAAAAAAAGGTGACATTCACTGGCATATAGCATCTTTTGGTAGTTGAGCACTCCAATTTGAGATGAAAGACAACAAAATTGAAGTATTACTTCAACACTCCTCACCTCTAAGTCAAACAACTCTTTTTGATCCGAAGTCAAAGTGGTTGTCTTCTTCCTTACTATCAATTGCTTCTATCCCATTTGTAGTGGCTCGAATACTTAGATCTTGGGCATCTTGCAAAGAGAGATATGGTATTGATAGGAAGGAGAGATCCTTCACTTCAAGTGTTTTCTCCCTTAGAGGTGAAGGACTGATTAAAAAAAGGATCATGTTTCATGAAAAGTGACATCCATTGTGATAAAGACACGACAACTCTGAAGGTAATAACATTTCTATCCCTTTTTGTTTGAAGGATAACCAATAAAGATACATATAAGAGCTGTAGGATCTAATTTACTACGAATAGGATTATGAGAGTGAACAAAAACAACACAACCAAAGACCCGACAAAGTAGACTCGACACTAAGTGAGAAGAGTGAACAAAAGATAATATAGACTCAATAACATTGATGTCGTTTAAGACATGGGTTGGTAACCTATTGTTGAGATATGTGGCTGTTAAAATAGCTTCTTCCTAATATGTTTTGGGAACAAACAATTGGAAAAGCAGAGCTCTAGCCATGGGTGCTCACATCTTATGATCTGCTTCATAGCTTGCCTATGCTCTTTCTTATGGGCGCTCACATCTCCTTACCAAACTGGATGCTTAAATAAGGTTTTGGTTTAGTGCATATCAATGCATACATCAAACTTGAAGCAACATTTGTTTCTTCTCCTCATCAGTTTGAGTAGAACTGAGTTTAGAAAGACATACATTGTGCTCACGAATTTAACACCTTCTGTTCCAGAACATCTCAGCACCTCATGGATGTACCACCTTTGACACAGAAAAAAACTTCTTTTGGGATCAATCTTCTTGATCACCATCTGAAAATCTTCTGAATTGTGTTCATATCTTTCATTTCAAATTCACTACCAAGTAGTGTTTTCAACCTTTTGATCTCATCCTAGTTAGAAAATGTTATCTACATGTTGTCTACGTTCAATAGGTAGACAAACTCACCATTCTTCCCCTTCTTATAATTGATGCATGGATTATAAGGACTTTCGTTGTACCCTTGAGCGATGAACAATTCAAACCTCTTATACCATTGTCTAGGAGATTATTTCATCCGTACAGAAGCCTCTTCAATTTACACACCTAGTCCTCGTTACCTACACCTTCAAAACCTTTCGGCTAAAACATTAGAATGTCTTCCTCTAACTGATCATGGAGGAAGACCGTCTTCACGAGTTGTTCAAGTTCTATGCCTTGACTTGCTACTAGAATAAGCAAGACCCTGATGGACGTGTATATGATTATCAGAGATAAAATCTCGTTGTAAAAGGGTACCTAAAGTTGTAGACAGGTACAATGCTATGATAGATTATGCCGAGAAAGAACTTTGACAGTGAGTGAACTCTATTTGGTTCCCTAAAGTTAACGGGTACAAAACTACTGAATTCACTTGCTAGTTTGACAATCATCGCTTTGACTATACGAATTAATATTCTTTTTCAAATATGATCAGCTTTGGTACTTTCAACTAAACTTGTTTTATTTGCGTGGCCTCAGTGTTTATATTCTGATGCCACATATCAAGTCGATGCAACAATGATAAATTGAAACTATTCTTAATTGTTACTGTTCTTGAGTGCCAATAAATTCCTTCAATAGTTTTGTGCTAGCCTTGTTGTACATGCATCGTCATGGCCAGAATTTTGCATCTAGATGCTCATGTACTTCTGTAGTATATTTTATTTCATTAAGCTTATGCTTTTAGTATGCGTTTTCCTAGAGAAATTTAGTCATGTTGATTTCTATCATCAGGTAACATCTCTTCGATTTTACAGGAATTTGAGTTCTAATTTGTTGACGGGTGAAATACCTTCTGGACTCGGTCAGAAATCCCTGATACAACTGTAAGCTTTGGGTTTTGTTTTCTATAAGTCATGCAAAGTATTTTAGAGAACTCAACTGAACTGGAGTCCTTTGTTTGGTTAGTTGTGGATAAGTTTCAAAGTTATTTACCAACTTAAAATTGATAGTTTGAGACAAAATTCTTTCATTTATATTTGTAGTTGTACCAAGTATTGAAGAGAAATGTCCTTTATGCTTTTCTGGAAGCTATGAAATATTATGTTTAGAAACATCATATGGATCATTCACTGATAATTATATGTCATCAGTTTTATACTTTTAGTTACAAATTTGGTATACCATTAGGTACAATTTGATGGCATAAATTGAAACTGAATGATCGATTTGTTGCTTTATATTTACATATGAAGGAACTAAATGGATATGTACTGGAATATTATCGTATATCTAGATCTTATATATTTTTCTTGTATAGGCAGCTCATTCAAAGTTCCAACTTCCAACAAACAAGTCATTTCTAAAAATTTTAAAACATCTATTTTTTTTTTTGGTAATCCAAGCACAAGAAAAATCCATTTTCATTTCTATTATTTCTGTAAGATATAACATATTATTGAAATAATAGAAAAAAATTATTTGATCACCTCTTCGCATTTGAAATATTTTCTTTTCATATTGATTCATATGATATTTCCCAGCAATTAATATATGTCAAGAGAAACTTCCACGTGTCTTATTAATTATGAAAAAGAAATTCAATCCAATATTCAATGATCTTTTGAACAAATAAAAAAATATAGTTGGTTTCTTATCTTGATTTGCAAAATGTGTACTTTAGAGTATTTCTCTGAAAGTAGGAAAAGTAGAAAAAAATAATACTTTTTCATAGAAATGTAAAGTAGAAATTTATATAATGTATGATGGTTCCAGTAATAGAAAACAGAAGTGTGAGATTTTTTATTTTTATTTCACTTCATAAATAAGATTATTTGGTGAAAGGAAAGAAGCATGTTTGAAGATTATTTGTTTCTTGAGTATACTTAAGAATATTTTTCTGAAAGTAAGAAATGTAGAACAAAGAGTACTTTTTTTATAGAAATGTAAAATGGAATATATGATGGTTCCAGTAATAGAAAATAGAAGTGAGGTTTTTTTATTTTTATTTCATTTCATAAATAAGATTCAAGAATAAAATTATTTGATGAAAGGAGAGAAGCATGTTTGAGGATCTATTTGTAGGAGAGAGAAAGGGCATGATTTGTTTCTTTAATAGGTTTTTAAGTAATAAGATTCTGACTTACATATGTTTTTAGTATCTGAAAGTTTGAGTAAGTTTTAGTCCCCTAAATTTAAAATTGTTTTTTAGTCCCTATAATTGGGAAAAAGGTGTCTTATTAGGCGCTTTGTCCCAAATATTATTAAACTCTTGCGCATATTACTAACAATTACAAGTTGTTTCATGGTCAACTATTTCAATTTTGTATTTTTTTTCTATAAAACTCATTCTAGGTGTCATTGTGAAATCTGACATCTTAGCTAAGTTGACAACCCAGAAATCAACAATCGTCTGCCATTACATGATTTTCTGAAGTCAACAATTTTGTATTCTTATTATCAAACACCTTATTACTTGTTTGTTTTCCTTTTGAAGTATTCATTCTCACAATGTTTAGGTAAAAGCCGTTTAGACATAGGTATTAAAATAAGCTTTTTTTCATATCAAAGAAAAAGATCAATTTTAAATTTGAAGGACCGAAATCAAAATTTACTCAAATGAGGGACATAGAGAAATTTATAGAATAGAAAGGAATTTTTGGAATTGAAAGGAAAAGTAACATATTTGGTGAAAACAAGTGTTAATTTATGATTCAGATGTTTATCTTTTTAAAAATATCTAATGTTTATTTATTTAATACATTAATTGTTTTTCCTTTTTTGAAAAATACTATAGGGACTTGTCAAACAATCAGCTAACGGGCTCAATACCTGATAGTATAGCATCCTCTTCAAGTCTGCAGCTCGTGTAAGTATCTACTATATTATATTTATGATTTTTGTTAACATGTGCCTTCAGGACGCGTAAGGATAAAAACTATTAAATGGCATCTTAATCTTTGTCAATGAAGCTACTGTTTTTCTTCTCTGTTAAGTCGTTTGGCATTGTAGAAAAGAAATGGTAGATAACACTTGACCTCTAGTGAGTATTAAGCAGGTGTCCCTTCTACCCTACTGGCAATTTTGCTTACTTGATTCATTTTTCTAATCCATTTTTTTGAGTTATTGTCAGGCTATTGAATGGTAACTTATTGGAAGGACAAGTACCAGAACAACTTTATTCGATTGGTGTGCATGGTGGAGCTATAGAGTATGTGATTTGAATCCAATATTTTTATTCTTTAATCTTCTGGATAATGTGTTCAGATTGGAATAGCTTCTATACTTGATTATCTTTAAGGTCCTGTGTGTGTGTACTTATTTTAAATAAGCTGCTAGCAAAATCACATCCATCTAGGCTTATGATGTCATCTATCATCTGCATTTAATACCAAAATTAGCTTGTATGATAGATCTTTATGTAATGTTTTCGGCTCCTTTGTTCTTCTCAAATATTAGGCTAGAATAGAATGATTTTACTGCTATGATTCAGGGAAATAATTGAATAAGAGGCAGCTCTCAGGATTTAAACTCTATGATACCTTCTCAAATATTAGGGTAGAATAGAATGATTTTATTACTATGAATACATCATATATATATATATATATATATATATAT
>Ga0209489_104107_pt1 | contig 27258 bp, 14 predicted proteins | sample SiratrowhiteBW_FD_187527 | JGI IMG/M metagenome (GOLD analysis project Ga0209489, IMG submission 187527) | Root nodule microbial communities of legume samples collected from California, USA - Siratro white BW (SPAdes) (version 2) | ecosystem: Host-associated > Plants > Roots > Nodule | place... | reverse complement strand
CTATTCAGCAACATTGAACCCTCAAGTGCAATATCAGTTCAAAAACCACAAATGAAATGTATAAATCATCACAAAAACAAGACAAACAATCAAAACTAAAACTCAACCTAATTTCAGCAACACTTCACCGTAAACTGCAATCACAGTTCAAAACCTAGAAATTTCCCAAACCTAAACCAAGTTGCAACGGCGACGTACAATAATAAAATTTACCTAGGCGTTCCTCCTTGGTTTCGTTTCTGAGACCCTTCTCTGTTTTTCCTCAATGTCAAGGTCGCAGCTTCTCCTACGATTCAACGTTCCTCACCATGTTTTTCTCGTCGTCGTCGCCCTCCACTGCTCCTAACGACCGTCGAGCGCAACCAAAGGTTCTTCGTTTTTCCCTCAAAGAACCGTGAAGCACCCTTTTCCCTCACACACAACTTCTCCTACGAACCGCGAAGCACCCAAAAACCTTTGGTTTTCCCTCACGCATATTCTCGTTGTCGTCGCCCTCCACCCCTCCAATGGCCATCGAGCGCAACAAAGTTTCTTACTTTTTCCCTACAACCAAGCACGAAGCACTCAAAGGTTCTTCCTTTGATTTTCAAATACCAGACACGAACCACTTTCGTATGTTTTGCAAAGATTTAACAATCATATCATGTCTCTGGTATTTACCATTTATGCCCCTAGTGTCACGTCATAGAAAAATGACACATCACAGTTATAATGTGACTGTAATACACGTGGGTTTTGACAAACAAACATTTTTCTTTTTTAATATTTTGGATGATGTGACTTTATGTTGTTTAGTTTGCAACTTGCCGTTTTTTTTTCTCTTTTTTTTTCACCTTATATGTCAGATTGACGTCATTTAAAAGCAAATCCTGATTAACACGTTTAAAAGACTTATCAATTTATTAATTACACTATATTTTTATAGCAGGTGACACGAACATTTAGTATCCGTACAACAACTTTTTTGACAGCACTATATACTCTTAGTTTTGTTAAAATTATGATAATCATAAACTAAAGACTAAATAATATATTAGTTTTTTATCTTATTTTTTTAGATTCAGGGTGTCTATAGTCTCATAAAAAAATAATTTAATCTTTTATTTTGGTAAATTTAATTAAATTTAATCTTTCTCCATAAGTTGATGTTATTAGTAATTTTATAATAAATCGTGTCACATGAAGTTGTTTTTACTTGTACATTAATAAAGTGATATCTTTAACATGTACAATAATATTTTACAATTATAAAAATAAAAATCTATTTGTGAATGAATATTAAAATTTCCGTATTTATTTATCTTATACGTTATTTATGAATCTTGAAATTGATAGAGCGGATATGTCTTTCTAAATGAGTTAGGTAACTACTTTTTTCAAAGATAGAGTTTAAAAAAATAAAATTAGACTCCTTTCTAGTCTTCTTTTGTCTGGGTGATCTAAATAATGTGTCTCATTTTTAAGAAAAAAATCATTTGTTTTTTTAGTAGGTCAATTAACTTAGGTAAAATTAATTTATTTTTAATTTTTATATTATTATGTATTCTTTGAATAAAATGATATATATGTCCATGACGGATTGTATCCTTTTTATGTATTTGGAAGGTTAGATAAAATATTAAAAAATAATAAAAGTGTAATAAATATTATTATTACATATTTTTAAATTTTTACCTATTTGTTCATATTATTTTAATATTTTTTTATTTAAATGTTATGAAACATTCATTACATAGTAGTTATTGTATGATTATTTAGTTAATACTTTAAAATGATATTACTTTGTTATACAATAGTGCATAGTACTAATAAGTAGTGGTATCTTTTAGTTAAGTATATCTTGATTTGCATGTTGTAAACTTGTATACTTGACCTAAATTCAAAATATAATAATGATGAGATATTAATAGAGAGATTTTCTCTTTTTTTTTTGGGTCGAGGTCACCTTGACTGTATATTTTATATATTATTTTCCTAAGTTTGAGGTGTAGTAACAATAAAAAATCATTTTGAAAATAAAATTTTTTATTTTTTACCAAATTTATCTTGATTATATTTGCACATTAGCTTCCTGGCTCAAGGTTAATGAGGAAGAATCTTTTCGAAAAGTAAAATTTTCATTTCTTTGATTAACGATCAAGGTCAATGATGAAGAGTCTTTGACCATGAAGCGAGACATCCAATTTAGGCTTTCTTCATCTCTTAATCATTAGATCTCTATAATAATAGTTAAGATCAATCCAGGCATAAAACACAAAGGACAGATATATCAAAACCGTAAGTTTAACTCAAACTTTTTGATATATGAAGATAGGGAGCTAACATACTAGATAGATGGATAAATATATCTTGATCCACACATAACACATGTAATAATTAAGAACATATTAGTCAAAAAAAAAAAAGAGGTAAATTTTTTCTTAAAAGGAACTTAAGACTATCAATGCCAAGCCTATTAAATATGAAAAACTAGTATATTATATATGACTAAGATATATTTGACCGAGAGAATACATATGTCAAAGGGATACCAAAATATTGTGTCGAATACTTGTTAAAAATTTAAAACAACAAATAAAGTTACTCATAATCAATATTAATTAAATATTATAAATTAATTTGTATTATCAAAATTAACTTAAAAAGTAATCACCGTAAACAATATTTTCACTCATCTTTATAAATAATATAACACTTAATAATAATGAAATGTGTAATTTTAACAAATATTTAATATTTCAAATATCAAATACTTAATTAAATCTTAAAGAATCTTTGTACAAATTCCCCACGTTCTAGTCTAGATCCCACAAAAAGGCTAACACAGAATATTTAGTACAAAACACAATAAAGAAAAAAAGACATCTTCCAGTACATAAAAGGAACGTGACCCATTTTTGAAACCCACGAGAATCACATTGGTAGTGATAAGTCTAACTTTTAGTACTAGATAACGCCTTCTATTATATTATATCATAGTGAAACACACGTGATAGAGGTGAATTGAGTGGTAGTGTTAGAATCATTATATATTCACATGAAAACAAAATTATTTTATTATAGAAAAATGATATTCACACTTTCAGAAAAATCCAATTATTACATAAATAAATTTTTATATTTATAAAAAATATATAAAATAAAACAATAATTGTTAAACAGATGTGAAAATTCATTGATTGTCCAAATACAATGATTTTTATTATAATATAATATTTTAAATAACGTAGTACAGTGGAAGATTCTTTATGAAAGTGGTGTACGAAGTTTGTTTTTGGTAGTGGGGACCTTAACTTTAGTAGTGGAGAAGGACTTTTTATTATAGTTTACCGCAGGTAACAGTGGTGAATTGAGTGGGACAGGGTGATTTTATTTTCTTATATGAAGGTGATAGAGTTAGAAAGTTGCATAGTGAGGAAAGAGAGGGGAAAATGGCTTGCATGAAGACGGTGCTGGTGGCGAATATTGGTGGCAAGGGCATGATGTTGCAGAAGAAAGTTAATTTGAATTGGCAAGTTGGTAGTGTCAGGAATTCCATTGAGGAACAAAGATTTGCATCAGCAGTGAAAGTTGGAGTGAGGAAAGTGAGGAAGAAGGGGAAACAAAGTTCTGCAAAAATGGTAGCGATCAATGAGGGCGAGCTCGTCTCTGAGAACTCCACCACCGTCAAGCTCTCGGCTCTGGTGGCTGTGAGAAATAATAAGGTATTGGGAAGTGAAATGGTGAATAACCTTCTCGCCATTTTCTTCCCTCAAAACCACACCAAAGCTCTTCTTCTTCAACTTGTTAGCACAAAGCTTCTTCCAGGTTCATGCTACCTTCAATTCATCATTTTCATTTTTTTTTCTGTTGTTTACTAATTTCTTGACCTAATTTTGTTCAGTTTTTTTGTTTTTTTTTTACTAATAATTATTTTACCACTCTTAGTGACAATTTTTTTATTTAAATAGGTTTTTTCTCCATAAAAAAATTATAAATGTTGATATATTTTTTCTTGATTTTCTGTTTTTTTGAAATATTTATTGATTTTGTGTATTTGGTTCTTAAAAGATTGTTTATATTTTGTTTCTACTATTATGTTTGACTTTATTTTTGAAATACTTTTAAAAATTTTCTTTTACTTTTTAAATTTTTGTTTAACATAATAAAACACTATGGTTTTCATTCTATGGAGATATAGTATATATTTTTATTTTTTTAATTTCTAAATGTTTGTTTATCATAATGAAATGCACGGGAAGAGACTAGATGTAAAATAATTTAGAACCAAAAATAAAAATATTAGAAATAAAATACAAAAATTCTAAAATTTTTAAATATAAAAACATATTTATGCTATTTCTTTTGTTATTCTCCTTATTTAAATGATTATATAAAACCATTTTAACAGTTTGTTGATTGCTTAGAAGTCAACATATAACCATGTGTAGTAATCTTGTAATATATGTTTTAATCACTTATAAAATTATATTGATATAATAAATGTGAATAAATGAGAAGTAAAATGAAAAGTTACAAAAAAAAAAGTCAAATGGTTAACCTATAAAAAAATATAAGCCTCTTTATCAATGCTATTATTATTACAATATCAATGTCATTACTATATCATCAATTAACATTATTTTGACAAAGGGAAAATGGAGGGAAAGTTGAGCAAGGAAAGTGTTTTAAAGTTGAGTGAAGAGCAAAAGGTTGGAGAAGAGGGAGGAATCAGCACTTACAAAGTGGAGTTCATTGTGGATTCTGATTTTGGAACTCCCGGAGCTGTTACAGTTGTTAATGGTTATGAGAATGAGTTCTTCTTAGAAACCATAACCATTGCACAAGATCTTCATTTTGCTTGCAAATCTTGGCTTCAACCAAATCACAAGAGAACTTTCTTTATCAACAAGGTAACAACAATTTTCTTTCTCTCACAATCAACTTTAAATTACAATATCATAATTTTAATACCAACTTGGCAACTTTAACCCAACAACTTCTTTTTCGATACGATATGAGTAATATTAAGGATTATAATTTTCCAAATATGAAATTACTTTTATAATTTCTTAGATAGTATTTAGCATTTTGCTTGTTTAAAAAAATTATACTCTTATTCATTTGGTCTTTTTTGTTTTTAATGTTTAAACCATATGAAAAAATTGGAAGTTTTAGTCTCAATTTTTCTTACAACTTATATCACCACTAGAAGGTTTTTATAGCAAAAGAAATGGTTCTCCATTGTTGATGTCACTATCAATATCAAAGTTGGACTTGTAATTTGGTAATAAAATAAGAACATAAAAGATGAAACATAAGATAAACTATAATTTTAATTAATTATACAAAATTATTTTTTATTGCAAAAGTACTACGTAAGATTTTAAAATTTAAATCGTTGCCACCAAATGGAAGGATACATTTCGTTGTCAGCTGACTAAAGTATGTTTGAAAATTGCATTAATGTAACATTCACCTGCCACTCAAAGGGCACACCATGTTTATGATTACCATTTAATGCAATTTGATTAAGTTAATTAAAGTAGTTTTAAACTATTAATATAATCTACATCAAACAAAGTATAAGATTATATTATTTACATCTCCGTAATCATTCATAATTATTATTGAAGCTAGCTGTCATATAGATAAGAACCACGCTCTTGCTTAAAGTAAAATAAGTCTCTCTTCAAAGAAAGACTGTAGAATACTTTGTGAAAAATGAGTTTCAAGTGCACTTAATATATTAGGATGTTGCAACATTTTTTTATGAATATTTCAAAATCATATCATTAGAACGTTTCATAGTTTGGATAAAAAAAATGTAAAAGTCATAAACGATAAAAATGCTCTCAATGAAAGTTTGACATGTGAACTAAATTGTTAAAATAAAGTCAAGGTTCCTTTCTTTAAACAATGAAATAAAAGAGTTATTCAATTGATAAAATATTTTTTACAACTTTATATAACAATATTTTTATCTTATCGTACACTTTCTTTCTCCATATCTGTTCTTTTGATCCGTTCAATAGATATATATTTTCAGTATAAAAAATATTTATTTGCAATGCATTATAAGACTTTTAAAATTATTATTATAAAATAAATAATTTGACCGTACATAACTACCTACTCTTGAATAACAACTATCTAAATTATTTTTTATGTTGATATTGCTCGTGTTATTTATTTTTAAAGAAATTATATTTTTATTTCTCTAAAACGTTTAAAAGTCGATTATAATCCTTTCAAAATTGCGTCATATTCGCCTGATTTAAAAACATTTCGCCTTCAACCATCATTTGTTGATTTATAATCGTATTAAATGTAAATTAGAAGAACAGAAATATAAAAAAATATGTATTTTTTTAATTAGAAGAACATAAATATAAAAAATTCAGAGAAATATAAAATTATATTTGAAATTTAGTAATTTAGAAATAATCACGGTTTTTTTATTCAAAAGTGGTGCAATTTTGTAGAGTAATATTCAAAATAAGTAAATTTTCTTTTATTGCACAAAATAAAGTCGTGTCACATATTACTCATTTACCGAATATAAAAAAAAAATTGGAACATTTTGAGTATTATGGACAAGAAAAAAAAAATCACTTTATTCCTTTATTTTATGTGAATGTCTCTTAAGCTGTGACTAGAAACCTGATAAAAAGAAGTTAGCAATTATGAGTTAACAATCCTCATGGGTCTTTGGAAATGAAAATGCATGTAAGGTGTATGTAAAAATGAACAGGCGTATCTACCAAGTGAAACACCAATTGGGTTGAAAGAGATGAGAGAAAAGGAGATGATGAAGCTAAGGGGTGATGGGAAGCGACGCAGGGTGGCTGGTGACAGAATCTATGACTACGATTTGTACAATGATTTGGGACATCCCAACTCTCACAGGCCAACACTCAACCCTTATCCCACACGCTGCCGCACTGGACGCCCACTCACTACTACCAATGGTCACTTTCACATATCACATCTCACTTTAAATACACCATTCTATGCATTTACGTTGTTTTGATTTTTAATGCAAGCATGGACAGGTGACAAAGTGGAGTCACGACCCAGTGAATCAGAGTTGATATATGTTCCTAGAGATGAGGAATTGAACGACATAAAGCGAGAAACTATGGATCAAGGAAAGTTGACGGCAATGCTTCAGAATATTTTGCCTGCGTTAACAGAAAAAATCATGGGCAATCAACCACTTTTCAACATTGATTACTTTATTAAAGAGTCAGGCCAATCTATTCTCTTCAATTTGGGAGGTGCTGCACAAGATTTTTTTAAATTCGACCTTCCAAAAGTATTTTCAAGTGAGTCAACTTAAACATGTTCATTATCCAAGTTTGTATTTGTGAGTCTGCATGGTTTCATTTTAGTGACATAAATTATTCAAGAGAAATGGAATGATTTTCAGCGAAAAGATCACATTTCTTGCAAGATGATGAATTTGGACGCCAAGTGCTTGCTGAGTTCCCTCTGAGTATCGAAAGGCTAAAGGTAGTCACGAATAGAGGAATGTTAATGCATAATCTTTATTATTGACCAGAATTCATTGGAAATCGCTTTTTTTGTAAGTCTTATTACGTGTTCTTTATTATGGTTTTATGGTCTTGAATAAAATTCAAACAACAATACAACTCAAAAAGAGAGGGAAATAGGAACACTGAACAACGGTTTTAAACCAGCTTTATGATATTTCATTCCATCATATTTCCTATAGGTTTTCCCACCCGTGAGCAAATTGGATCCCTCTAAATATGGTTCAGTGGAATCAGCATTGAGAGAAGAACACATTATAGAGCACATTGAAGGGATGTCTATTCGGCAGGTACAAAAAATTGGTCCTCTTTCCAGAGGCTAAATTGTGTGGAAATTACAAATCATAAAATGTTTAATGTTCTACTCTGCTTTTAAAATTTAGGCATTGGAAGAGAATAAGTTGTTCATTGTGGACTATCACGATTTTTACCTTCCATTTCTGGATCGGATTAATGCTCTTGAGGAGCGAAAAGCTTATGCAACTACCACAATTTTGTTCCTCACCAAACTGGGAACTCTGAAGCCTATTGCCATCCAGCTTGCTCTTCCAACGGGGAATCCAAATACTTCATCCAAGAAAGTTCTTACCCTTCCAACAGATGCCACCTCTAAATGGCTATGGCAACTTGGCAAAGCACATGTTTGCTCCAATGATGCCGGCGTTCATACACTCGTGCACCACTGGTATGGAATATAATGGACAGTTTCTTGAGTGTTTTGAGTGTTTTTTTTCTAATTAAAGTTGTAGTTTCGCAATAAATGTTCACATTTTAAATTGAATTTGAATACTCCGGTGAAATTTCAGTTTTGATAGTAGAATAATATCGAAGACACCTAAAGAACTATACCTAAATTTTAACCATTTTATTTCTTTATAAAGAACTTTTGAAGAATACTTACATGTACATCTGTTTCAGAAAAATAAGTGATGTCATTGCAATATTATTGCTCCCACCCATCTGGTGGGGGATTATATGGCTCATACTAGACCGAACCAAAAAGTATTAACACTCGGCTGTATAACAGTCACAAAAGAACACAGACTTGCATATCATGTATCAGATATCTTTCGTGTTGATTAGAAATCGTAGTAGTAATGAATGAACATTGATGACATTGACCTCTAATAATTGAACAGGTTACGAATACATGCTTGCATGGAACCACTAATAATTGCTGCTCATCGGCAATTGAGTGTGATGCATCCTATATTCAAGCTTTTGCATCCTCATATGCGGTACACACTCAAAACAAACGCAATAGCACGTCAGACACTCATCAATGCTGAAGGTACCATTGAGACAGACCACACTCCAGGGAGATACTGTATGCAAATGACCTCCGCTGCATATAAAGATTGGTGGCGGTTTGACATGCAAGGTTTTCCTGACGATCTCATAAGAAGGTAATGACATTATTCTTCAATTCGGAGGGCATTTCTATCTAGCAGTGCAATTCTAAGCCCAAAAATTATCGCAGTATTTGTCCTAGTGAATTTGATGAAAATGAGTACTTGATGCATTTGTTTCAATACATTATATTGATTAATAATAGACCTGCTTTAACAACATTTACGCAGCTCTCTCTATTTAACATTATCCTCTGCTGGGTACCTAGACATTAATGACGATATCTAATAGATTCTCTTTTCTTGTATAGAGGTTTAGCAGTTCCAGATGCAACCCAACCTCACGGCGTTAGACTACTAATTGAAGACTACCCTTATGCAAATGATGGACTTCTCATATGGTCCAGCATAAAGAAGTTGGTCCGGACTTACGTGAACTATTACTATAAAAATTCCAATGCCGTTTCTTCTGACATTGAACTCCAATCTTGGTACGCAGAATTCATCAATCTTGGACACCCTGATCAAAAAAATGCAAGTTGGTGGCCCAAACTTGCCAGCCCTGAGGATCTCACCTCCGTGCTTACAACTGTTATTTGGCTTGTAACAGCACAACATGCTGTCTTGAACTTCGGTCAATATCCATATGGTGGATATGTTCCAATCCGTCCACCATTAATGCGAAAACTAATTCCAAACGAGGAGGATCCCGAGTACTCAGATTTTGTCATGGATCCGCAGAGATACTTCTTATCATCACTTCCAAGTTTATTTCAGGCATCAAGGTTCATGGCTGTGATCAACATTGGTTCTGCACACTCACCAGACGAAGAATATATAGGAGACAGAAACGATTTGTCCTCTTGGTTAGGAGAACCTGAGATCATTGATGCATTCAACCAATTTTCAATTGAGATGAAAAGTATTGAGATTGAGATCAAGAGAAGAAATGCTGATCCAGAACTTAGAAACAGATGTGGCGTCGACGTTTTACCATATGAACTGCTTGTACCAAGCTCAGGATGTGGGGCAACAGGACGAGGGGTGCCAAATAGTGTTACAGCCTAATGGTTCTCAATATGCGGACTAAGCTGCAACCGAATCAATGTTCTACTATTCTTCACCATAGCTTAATTAAAATTGGATTCCAGATTCGGTACCCTAAAAGTACAGATGCATATAAAATACAGAAGGAAGTAATGCAGGCTTGAAAAAACCTGTATGTGTCGTGTACTGAGTAGAATTAAGAATTCCTTTCTGGTTAAAAGCAATGTCGTGTACAAACTTATGCATACGACTGGAATAAATAATAAAAAGACATTTGAAATGTTTTGTTAACTGTGTATTAAAAACAAGGGCACTCCTATAAATATATTCGAATGTAGTAAGAAATTTATTCAGTTCCTGCGAGACACCCAGCACACGTATAATGTGCACTAAGTAATAACCATTTCTCATGTAAAAAACCAGGTGCTTCAAAGGAATGTGGCATATTGCGGTGGAAATAGACGTAACACTTGAGGACACTTCCTCCACAAGTAACAGTTAAAGTTAATAATCTAGAGAAGGGGAATTGCAACAAACATGCAGGCATATAAAACTTAATCTGAAAGACAATAGAGGAAATGAGACTTGCAGAAGCACTATTGGTCTCAGCCTCAAAATATAATCAAAGCATCTATAACGTTTACATGTTGGAAAATGTGCATTTTTGCTCCAGAAAATCTTGAATAAAAGCCAAACCAATTGTATGCCAAAACATGTATTCAGGCAACTACAACCATATCCCAGTTGAAAGCATACAACATTACCTGTGCTGTTATAAACTGCCCCTCTTTTTCATAAAAGATGACCCCATTAACCCAAATACTCACCGTCCGTATACGGAAATTCAGTATCCAGAAACAACTCAAACTTGATTCTGATGCAAGTTATATACCTGGTTGCAGCTCAAGAAGAACAAAGATCCAGCTGAAATATTACAAGAAACAAACCAACCCGTTGCTTTTTCATATAATTCTTTTTTATAGTTGCATCTTTTGTAGTTTCAATTTGATTCTGCAAGGCCTATTTTCTTGTAGAAAGTCACTTCTTAATTTTGAGCTCTCCTCCTACTGATCCCAGTAGTTTCTCAGCTGAGACATGTGTAAGAGGAGCTCATCTCTACCCAGTCCAGTGATACTGCTGGTCATAATCCATGGGGGATGTTGCTTATAGTTTTGTTTGATTAACTCTTGAAAATCCCGTATGTTCTCATCAGGCCGTTTCTCCTTTGCCACTTTCATTTTGTCACATTTCGTGAACACAAAAGTGATCGGTATCTGCAATTCACAAAAGTTTTCATCGGGATTCAGACTTGTTTCAGTACCTTGACAACATTACATTAGGGGCTGAATATACAAGAGTCATCATACATACTGCAGCCAAAAAAAAACACAAAAAGGAAGCACCATACATTATTGCGTCCAAGCCAATTTGCACAATCCAAGTCAATTTTTTGAGGGGGAACACTGGCATCAATAAGAAGCAAAACAGCCACCAGACTATCTCTGTTCAAAAAGTACCCTTTTGTGAATGAGGACCAATCCGTTTTAGCAGTTTCAGATGCTTTAGCAAAGCTGCATAAAAAACAGTATTTCATATGATTAGTTACCAGCAAGACCAATCATTAGCCCTAAATCCTTTCCAATCTAGGAGAGGTGGAAATACAGGGTAATAATCAATATATAAGGAATGTTGTATGTTTCCTTGTATGATTTCATTCCAAAGGCAATTTAGTAGTAAAACTCTATATAAACTATAAACTTTTGTACCCAATGTAAAATCTACTTAAAGTGAATTATAAAGTCAAAATCAATTCCTCAACATGCGTGAAAATTTTCATGTTGCACCGAAAACCACATTTAGCCCGTTTTTGAACTTCATTTGAAAATGTACATGCACGTAACTTTGCTAATGAAAGCCTGTTTTGACTAGAAGTGAAAAGAATAACTTTTATGTTGATTTATACTCCCTCCATTCTAAAATAATAATCCTTCAAGTTTATTAAACTAAATTACAACCATGGCCAATGGCTTGGGCATGCTTGGTTAGGCTTGTAGGATGTTTCTTGGTTGGCTCTTGGACGAATCTTGGATGGTTCATCATTCAGGTTTGGCGGAACCTATAAAGTAGAAAAGGTTTCGAGATCTTGATGGTGTAAGGCAATCTTTGTTGAAGTTAACTTCTTTAAGAAGCTAACCATGATTATTACTCATGAAAGGGCAAGGAATTAGAAAGAACTTAGTGTCACTCATGATATAAGCAAGTATGGTGATTTGCCACATGAGACCTAGCTCTCAAAATAAGAATCCTAAAGATAGAAGCTTTCTACTTCCTCCAAAAATGAACTTTGAATCTAATGTGATCCTAAAATTAAAAAATAAATGTGCATTCCTTTTTGTTTTTATCCTAGAAAGAATAAACTAGCTATCCCTAGTCTTAGTCCATTCCATGTTTTGTTTGGATACAGGACTAAGGAAATAAAGTTCTTGCCTGATCCCTTTCCATCACACTCTCCATATAAATGGAGCTCGTGTACTCATTTCCAGAATCTTGATTGAATGAGAATTAGAAAATTTTGAGAAGAGTATGGTTCTTCTTCTTTCTTGAAGAGTTCTTACCTTGAGTATGCAATGATCAAGATAATTTTGATTGAAAGATGAATTAGAAAGTTTTGAGAACAGTGTGATTCTTCTTTCTTGAAGAATTCTTATCTTGAGTATGTAATACCTCAAGTGATGATCTTCCATCTCCATGGCTTATCCTTGATTTTATTATTATCAAAGTTATTTATAATGTGGCCCAAGCTCTCCTTATATAGAAGGAAAGGAGTGTGTGGAACGAGTGGTCAAACACTCTCCTTCCCATCCTTATGTCCAAACAAATCTAAAGACTAAACTACCAAAAGAATAACCAAGCACATCATAGGCCACCCATGTATCCAAACAAAGATCTATTACATGAAATTTTATTTTCATTTTTCTTGAAAACATGAAGAGTTCCTCCTCATTCTCCACATTTCGTCAACCTTCTTCCAAGTTCTTCTTGAAGTGAAATCTTCTTATCCATGATCACATCACTTAAAATGAAAAAGGCACATGAGTAGTTAAAAAGTTCATGACATTTTTTTGCTAAATTTGAGTTAAATAAGAACATCTTAATTAGTGTGTCATAAATTACTGTAATTTTAAATATTATAGGATAAAAACTTCAAAAGCCAAAACCAAATTTGCAAAACAATCACAATACATGTAACCGTCCAAAAGAAGCATATAAAGAGGAAACAGAACACATGCACTGACCCATAACCAGGCAAGTCGACAAGGTACCAGCTTTTGTTCACCAAGAAGTGATTAATGAGCTGCGTCTTCCCTGCAAGCATCAACCACACGTTATTACTTAAAAAAAAAAAAAAAAAAAAAAAAAAAAAAAAAAAAAAAAAAAAAAAAAAAAAAAAAAAAAAAAAAAAAAAAAACTCGAAGCAGAAAAAGAAACCAGCTTTTAAAAGGAAAATTCCTTTTAAAAAGGGGGAAAAGAAAGAAGAGAAGAAGCTTAACCCGGTTTCTTAGAAGTGAGCGCAATTTCTCTCTTGCGAACGAGGGAATTGATGAGGGAGGACTTGCCGACGTTGGATCGACCGAGAACGGCGAATTCGGGTCGGTCATCTCTGGGGCAATCCTTGGCGCGACTGCTGCTCTTGACAAACTCCACGTCCTTGATGCGGGAGTCGCCGGCGTAGGGTCCGACGGCAATGTTGGAGCCCGGTAGGACGGCGGCGTTGTCAACCTCGTGGGGTTGAATGCCCGGAGGAATGAATAGCTGGGTTTCGAAGGAAGCGTGGGTTGAAATTGAACGGGAAAGAGAGGGTTTTGGAAGGTTGGGAATGGAGAGGGAAGAAGAAGAGAAAGAGAGAACGTGAGAGAGAGAAGGTGAGAAGAACCTCAGCATTCCACTTCTCACCTCAGTTATCATCGCTTCACTATCACTGCACTCTGCCAATAAGATATGAAATATATGTGTTGAATAAGTTTTACCATGTTTTTCAAACTCATAGAAGAACTTCTATTTGGTGTTGATCAAAGATTTTGCATTGATACTTATATAATAATTTTAGGAGGAAATTCTTTAAAAAAAATTCGAGGATTTAATTAGGCAATAACAACCTCGTATTCATAGGCTTGGAAGGGAGAGATGAGATAGATTAAAGAAGTGAATGTAGACACTTTCAAAACATTATTTACAAGTTGTTTCAAGGTATACACATTAATCCAAATAGGTTTACAATATTACTAAGTTATTAACTTTTTGTGTAATTGAAGCAAGTGTTGGTTCACATCTAGATTCATGTTTAATTCTAAGTGTGACACATTTAATAATGAGTGAATCATCTTCAGGGTCAGTGTAAGGGTTAGTTTAAGAAGTATAGACATTGTAACAATGTTAGAGGATATAAAAGTATACATGATGGAAAGATGGGATAAGAACATATAAGAGATTGTTTCATTTATGGGAACCATTGCGTGAAGAATTCAAACGAGATTGCAGAAAGAATTAAACTATATTTTGGATATCAAGATATTTTTTTGTTAAAATACGGACTCAATGCAATCAGTCATTACTTAGTATTCTTTTTATTTTATTAAGAGTTTTTTTTTTCACTTTAATCATAATTTCTTTAATTAAATTTTTATATTACTTAAATATTCTAAACTATTTGTTTTAATAAATAACAGGTCTTAGGATTTCTTTCTTGTTCAGAAGGGGTGGGATAAGGAAATTTTCTACCCCTTCTTTTATTCATGGTTGAAGATGTATTTAGTAAGAACATCTCAAAACTTGTTAAGGAAGGAATCGTCTTAAATGATAAAATATAAATCATTTAATTTTTCATATTCACACCTTATGGTTATGATAATACGATATTTTACAATCTAGTCAATATTAAGATTGTTTTGCATGAATATGACTTAACCTCAAACTAAATGGTGAATTGTGAAAAGCCAAAATTTTATACTAGTAAAAACTTTTTTAGAAACAAAATTGATAGATTTAAGAGTATGCTTGATTTTTAACAAGCATCTCTACCTTTTGCTTATTTAGGGGTATTAAGTCAAAGTTTTGTACTAAAAATCTTTTAGAAACAAGACTAATAGATTAAGGAGTATATTTGATTCTTAATAAGGATTTTTAGCTTTTACTTATTTGGTTTGCTTTCGTTTAAAGATAAGCTAAAAATAATTTATCTAATGTTTATAGACAATATCAAAGTTAAGCTTGTCAAATGGAACGACTATCTTTTTGTTATACATGGAAAAAGTTTTTCTTATCAAATATGTAGTGCAAAACATTTTTCTTTTCATTTTTCAAATATATCAATGACTTAAAACACAAATCTCTTAGGATGGTATCGAATGTTAGAAAAGATTAGACAAGAATATGATAATTATAAACAAAGAATATGATAACATGGAAGAAGATTTTTCTCTTGAATGTTCTATTTTTTGTTTACAATAGCTCACTTAATATAAAATTCTAGAGAACTAAATATAGAAATTATTCTAAATAAATACATTTGATATTCTCTAACATTTTACTGATATTCTCTAATACTCCCTTCATTATCTCTGATATTCTTACTGATATTTTCTGATAACTTGATTATCTCTGATATTCTACTGATTTGTTTATCTGATAATAATATTCTAACACTCCCTCTCAAGGTGAGCAGTGAGATCACCAATGCTATGCTTAGCTTGTTGAGGACACAGGTTAATACTCTGCCTGTAACAGCTTTGGTGAGAATGTTTGTCAACTGGTCTTTTGACTTTACAAACGGAAGCTCAATACTGCTATCCTCAATCTTCTTCTTGATAAAGTGTCTGCCCACTTCAACGTGATTGGTTCTATCATGTTGTTATACAGGATTCTCTGAGATATTGATTCTTGCCTTGTTATCACACTTTAACTGACTTGGTAGTTGTGGTGGAAAACCAATCTCGGTTATCAATTTTTTGATCCATAAGACTTCAGTTATACCTTTGACAATTCCTCGAAATTCAACCTCAGCACTTGAAAGAGCAACCACTTTCTGCTTCTTACTCCTCCATGTCACCAAGTTACCTCCCACAAGAGCCCGATGTAGATCTCCTGTCATTTGGATTATCAGCCCAATCAACATCAATATAAGCTTCAATGTTTAAGTTTTCATGCTTTTGGAACATGATCCCACTTCCTGGTGTCCCCTTCAAGTATCGGACAATCCTCATGGCAGCTTCCATATGATCCTCTTGAGGTTGATGCATAAACTGGCTTATTACCCCTACTGCATATGCTATATATGGTCGAGTGTGTGACAGATAAATCAATTTCCCAACTAACTGTTGGTACCTCTCTTTATCTGCCAGATTAACTTCTACCTCAAACTTTAAACCATGGTTAACTTGCATAGGAGTAGCTGCTGGTTTACAATCAACCATTCCTGTTTCTGCAAGCAAATCCATGGTGTACTTTATTTGGGAAATAAAAATCTCTTTGTTAGAGCAAAGAACCTCTATTCCCAAGAAGTACTTTAGTCCACCTAAGTCCTTCATTTTAAATTCTCTGAACAAGTTATTCCTCAGTTGTGCAATTTCTTATATATCACTTCCGATTGTGATCATGTCATCCACATATATTATTAGGCATGTGATCAAATCTTCTTTTCTTTTCAAGAATAGAATATGGTCAGAGTTGCTTTGTTTGTACCCGTACATTTTCATGACCACTATAAACCTCCCGAACTAGGCACGTGGAGACTGCTTAAGCCCATAGAGTTTCTTTTTCAATTTGCAGACTTTATTTCTTTGGAAGTCTTCACAGAACCCTAGAGGAGCTTCCATGTACACTTCTTCTTTCAAATCCCCATGCAGAAAAACATTCTTGACATCAAACTTATAGAGTGGCCAATTTTTGTTTGCTGCTATTGAAAATAGTACTCTAATGGTGTCAATTTTTGCAACTGATGAGAAAGTCTCTGAGTAGTCAATGTCATAAGTCTGTGTATAGCCTTTTGCCACCAATCTTGCCTTATATCGCTTAATGGTGTCATCTGCTTTGTGTTTAATGCTGCAAACCCATCGACACCCTAGTGGTTTCTTCCCTGCTGGTAAGATGCACTTCTCCTAAGTTTCATTCTTTTCTAGAGCTTCCATCTAGAAATATTCTGATTCTAAAAAATCACAATCCATAGTCACATATACACGGTGAGTGATTGGGTTGTAACATCGATACCACTTTTGATGTGTAGCATATCCAACGAAGACACATTTCTCAACACATGGATCAAATTTGGTTCTGTTAGCTTTGGGAATATGAACAAACACATAGCACCCAAAAACTCGTGGTGGTAACATTTGGACAGGAGGGAAGATCAGTCTGAGTAGCTAAGATCTATAGGGGTGTTTTGTGGTTAAGGATATTGGAAGGTAGCCTGTTCAAAAGATAAGTCGAGGTAGCGATAGCTTCGGGCCAAAAACGTGTCGGAACGTGGTCATCAAAAATCATGGCTCAAGTCATCTCTAGTAGCTTACGATTTTTCCGTTCTGCTACACCATTCCGTTGGGGTATGTTTAGACAGGAAGTTTGATGGATTAAGCCATTTTCTCTGAAAAATTCTTGCATTGATTTGTTAACAAATTCTCCACCATTATCTGATATAAGTACTTGGATTTTCTTGTCAAACTAAGTGTGAATCATTTGATAGAATGCATAGAACTTATCAGGTACTTTAGATTTGTGTTTTAAAAAATATACCCATGTCATGTGAGAGAAATAGTCCACAAATAATACAAAATACTGAAAATTGATTATTATGGGAATTAGGAGCTCGGCCCCACACATCAGAGTGTACTAATGAAAATGCAGAATTGACTCTATTGTTGTTAAGAGGAAAAGTAACTCTAAGATTCTTTGCCTGTATACAAGTTTTACATTTGATGGGTTCAGTGTTACTAGTAAATAAATTAGGAAATAAAATCTTAAGGTACCCAAATGAAGGATGTCCCAAACGTCTATGCCATAACCAGAGTTGCCTTGTAACCGTTTCATAAGCAAGCATGGCATGTCCCTTGTGAACAACCTCATCAACATAGTGAAGACCTCCACGTTCAGTACCACGTCCAATAATCTCCTTCGTAAGAATGTCCTGTAAAAGGCAAAAATTAGAAAACATGAGAACCACACAATTCAGCTCCTTTGTAACTTGACTTACATAAAGTAATTTTGATGATAGTGCAAGAACATAGAGACAATTTTTTAATTTTAATTTTTCTAAAAAAATAATTGAGCTCCTTCCTTGGACCGCAGCTAATTCTCCACTAGCTGTTTCAATATGGGTTTTAACAGGTGTGGAGAGACTGTCAAAATCGTGAGGGTCATGATGTCAGTTGCCCCACAATCAAAAATATACTAATCAGAGTTTCCTGGGCTGGTATCCTCCTCTCTTTCCCCACCTCCATGAGTGATCGCAGCGATGGCAGCCTTGCAAATTTTTGGTTTGGAATCTTCCCACCATTTAGGATAGCCCATGATTTTGAAGCAAGTCTCCTTGGTGTGTTTCTTCATTCCGCAATGAGTACAGTGGATGTGGCTTTTATCTTTCTTGTGTCGTTGTGATGAACGCCGTCTGGGGATTTCTGAGCGACTCCATCCCTGTCCCTTGTCAAGATTGGCTTGTTTTTGCTGAATCCCTAGGCCATTACGAAACATATTTTCAATTTGCAAAATTAGTTCATCAGTAATGGTTGAAGAGTTATTCTGATTTTGACTCATGTTATTGCCAATTTCATCATTTGAAAATGACATTTTTGATTTTTTTTTTTGTTTTTCAGCTGTGAGGGGTAATGGAACAATGATGTTAGTTTTTGAGTTCTCAGGATCTAACACCGCTCTGATACCATCAGTATCGAGGTTAGGAAATGTTAAACAAGGATATGATAACTATGAACAAAAATGAACAAAGAATATGATAACATGGAAGAAAGTTTTTCTTAGAATGTTATATTTTTTGTTTACAATAGCTCACTTAATATAAAATTCTAGAAAACTAAATATAAAAATTATTCTAAATAAATACATTTGATATTCTCTGATATTCTTTGATACTCTCTTGATTATCTGATATTTGTTTTACTGATATTATTTATATTCTTTGATATTCTCTTGATTATCTATGAAATTGTATTGATTTGTTTTTATGATAATAATATTCTAACAAAATCAAGCTATTAAAGGTTGCTTTTGAAATTTCACTTGGAAAGGTTATATAACTCCGTTCAAAATAACTATTTGCTCGGAGTTCCATGTGAGTAGACGTTCAACAGATCAGAATAAGGTTTATTGCTAAGATAAATAAAGCTTGCATGGTAAAGTTATGCTAAGATTTTCTTATGAGTTAAAGGGGTTGTATAAAGATTTTGTATGCAAGAGCCTATAAGAAAGATGAATGGGTAGTTGTTTCTGTTACATCCTCAATTTGGTCTAACATTGAGAACTTTCCACCTCACTTCAAGGATAGTACAATTTAGTAAGTTGGAAATGGGCATTGATAAAGTTATGGACTGATGATTGGCTTTCTGAACATATTGCAGACATGATGAACATTTACCTATCTACTAAATTTTTTTAAATCTCAAGTTGTTGATTCCATACACGGTAAACAGTGAAACATTACTACAATGATACCAAATTATCAAGTAACAAATATTCTAATGTACTCTCCCAATTACTTATAGACAAGATTTTATTAAATAAAAGCACAAATATCTACTTATATTAGCATAAAATCACTTCGGAGAAATTATTTTAGAATAAGGTCATTCTACCTTCTAAAAATCTTTATTCTTTAGAGATTTTATTAAAAATTGTGAAACCACAAATATTTCCTTTTGTTCAATTGCTACAACTTTAATAAAACTAACACTTTTTTTTTCAATGTCATAACTCAAGTTATAGTCGAGATTTTCAACACCAGGAAAAAAGATCGCATTTAAAAAATATTGTCACGTCATATTAACACATCACAAGCATCATTTTTTCTATTGTTAATATCTTTGGTTCTTTGCGAACATGTTGTATGGTTTCAGTTAAATCAGAATTTAATATTCTAAAAGATTTTACTGTTTCTCCTAAGCCAAGGAAGACATAAAAAGTCATCCAAGTATAATAAATACTTACTTTAAAGGATGGGAATATGGGAGCTTGTAATGGTATTTTAGGAACTCAAAAGTTGAGATTAAGAATTGTTTCTATATAACCTTCTTGAGGTCGGCACTGCCTTTGAAGACAAGATTATGAACGTGATACATGATATTTGATTAGAAAGGATGAAATTTCATTTGGATTGAAACAAATTCTTAGTTCACTTCACGTTTTTTTCAACAATAACATGTTGGTGCCTGAGAAATTGAGGAACAGATACAAAAGGTCTTATACGAAAGAACAAGTCATGGATATTTCTTTCTACTATGACAGAGAGGAAGCACATTTTCCTGTGTAGCAGAATAACAAGGTTACCACATGAGGAATTTAGTGGCAGCCCATCGTATAATTATTGAAAATTTTAACATATATATATATACAGTAAAAAATTAACAAAAATGGGCAATTGCTGATAGTAAAAAGAATGAGAGCATCTATGTGGAAACAATACAACACTCATCTAGCACATTTTTCCCTCCACTACTGCAACGAATGACATCTTGAAAGTGGAATTTAAAAATAAAATAATAATGATGATGATGATATAATCACCCAAACAAAACTGTTAACTTGGTTCCATCTCTCTACCTCCAGCTACAACTTTGCGGTGGCGCCGCTGACCAGCTTTTCGTTCTCTTCCACGCCTTCCAGGGCCTCTTCTAATGGGTGAGTTTGCACCCTTTTCAGGTGATGTTTCAAGCATAGGCAAGGGAGGAGGAGGAGATGGTGGAGGGGGTGAACTGTGACCAAAGGTATCTGGTGGAGCCAGCCGCAGTAATAGATCTCTGTGATATTTCTGCAAAAAAGGTGGTTGGAGTATACTTTCATAACCCAACTAAATTTTGTGGAGTAAACAAATGCTACTGTTATAAAAAGTAATGATGGAATAGGTCAGATCCACCCCAAGCAATGTCATAAATGAGTCAAGTACTTTTTTTCCGATCTAGGTGTGAAAACATTAAAAGAAACAAAGAAAAACAATGAAACAAAAGGATTTTATCAGTGAAAATATAAAAGAGTAATCATCAATATGGAAAATGTTATCATTTGATACATTTGCTTTCTAAAGCTTGCGCACATGCATGTGCACATCTTTATTGCATTTAGTAAATGTTTTAACTGTTCGGCATCGTGCACATGCATGTGTTCATCTTTATTGCATTACTAAATGTTCTTCTGATCAGAATCAATGTGTACCTTCAGGAAATCAATGCAATAGAAAGATATTGAAATCCTAGCAAGATAGAGTAATTACCTGAACCACAAAGTTGCGTCGTTCACAATCCAAAAACATGTGAAAATGAAAATCTACCCTCGACAAAATTTTGTCCCTAACTGTTGAGAAACTAATCTGGTCCCTTGAAGTAAATCGGTCAACTTCATTAAACCAAAGACAAGTAAAGAGGTTGCTTATAGGAACATGTTCTCGTACTATCACACATCCTTCAGGAACATCTGCAAGACATGTTTGGAGTTTGCAAAATGTTTAAAAGAAAAACAATGAAATAGGTGCATCACATCCCACATAAATACAGGAAAGGCAGTTTAACCCACCACTAATAAGAGGAAGCTTGGCCTCTGTATATGGGGTCAATCCCTCTTTCTTGTAAAACTCAATCTGAAAGTCAATGGAGGCATTTTCATACTTTCCAGCAGCTTTATTTGCCTCAGCCTCAACGAATACATCGAAACGTCTATAATGCTTTGATATTGCAAAAGTGGCATTCTTTCTCCACAAAAACCTAAACAAGGGTTAAGGGGAGTTTAGGTGTCAAAACATGTATAACGGAAAAAGAAAAGCTAAACATAGGTTGTAAAAAGTCAGAAAGAATATAAGTATGAAATAAGACTCCCAATTAATTACATTTTGGTCAACGCTCCACATTAACGTACATATAAATCTAGTAAAAGCTCAATCTTGATTTTCGTAGAACAAATACAGTATATATCAGTATTTTGCTCATCCAGAAACATATTATAACACCTTGGCTAGCAACTCAAAATGGAATCTAAACTCAGCATGGAGCTGAGGTAAGAGAAGGATCAAACAGAACCAATTGCAAAACCAACAATATTGTGCAGTAAAATCAACAAAATAAAAAGATATCACCGAAGCTGCTCGCATTTCAGTCCTTACATACAAGAAATATTAGTGCTACAAGCCTGTAAAATATGTCCTAGAGGAAAGGCTTCAAAGATGAAAATTGATGGACAAGGCTCCTTTTAACTGAACTTCTTTTTGAAGATCTCAAAGAATGGCATATCCACCATGGCATGTTAGTTCGTTATGATCAAAACAAAATTTACTTTAAGTTGAATACAGAGTGGAAATACCCTTAATTGTATACTTCAGAGACAAATTCAATTTCAAGGATGTTTTCCATAACTGACAAATCCTTTTATGCCAGCTATCTATGAGCACTAATGTCAGGAATATCAATTTGAGGAAATACCTACGCCACATGACAATAATTATCCTAATTTATACACTGCAAAGGCAGAGATCAAGACTTCTGGTCCAAAATTATCTACAGAAAACATGTATTGATTTTATAACCAGTAAAACTTAGTTGATGATTAAGTTAACCTCAGCTTCCACTTCTATGCTAAAAACACTATTTTATTATTGGTAAGCACCACACAATAGTAAAAAGTCTACAGCTTGAGTATTGGCAACCATTTCAAGGCAAGCTATTCAGTAAAACCATTCATTTGTTTTCTCTGAATACTAGTACCTACACTCAAGACGTCATCTATGGACAATCCGATGGGACTTTCTGTCTACATGGATTAAGATGTCACTTTGGGCACGAAAGAAATTCCCTACTTGGACTTCCAGGATTTTCATGTTAAACTATAAATTTCGAGAAAGGTATTTATGGAGGAACAAGCACATAATAAGGACATATGTGTGAGTTGCACCTTACATCTTGGAGAACAAACCATACTGGACTGAAGAGAATGTCCGTCTATGGACTTACAGAGCAATTGTGACCACAGGAAAACTATGAGTAGCCACTCTAGTTAAAAGCAAGAGATCCATACTGATCGAACTCATATCACCTAGTCCCTCGGTGGTCTAGTTTGAAAACATGTTACGAGCAAAGATAAAATAGAGGGATACATATCTAAAACAGAATTGAACAGAACAGAAACCTACATGCTAAACTATTTATAAAATTATTCACATATAGAATGAATAGGCACAGTGGTATATTATATATAATATCAAAGAGATTCCCCAGAATATACCTTTCAAGAATTTGATATGGATCCACAACAAGCTCAAGCTTCCCATCAAGCCATATAGAATAGCGAGCATTTGGAACCATTCTATGCAACAGAAGCTTTGGAATCTGTGGAAAAGGTAATAAAATGAAGTATTACTTTAGGAACAAGAAACATAAATGCCTACGCAAAATTTTAATTTTATTCAATTCATACACAAGATCTAGCCTATACTACGAGGTCTATTGATCTAAGCATCTTACCCTCCCGTTTGTGTGTATGCAAATAAGTATTGCAGTATTAAGCCTCAGAAGGTAGATTAACCAGAGGTGAACCACAGCTAAAAAATATTACTTTCCCACAGCAATGACCGGATCATACTGAACCACATAACTATTTAGAAAATATTTCAGAAACAATAATGGCTAACAACTAATTTCTATTTCAGTCATGATGGTACCAGTCAAATGTAATTCTCACCTTTCCTGTCCGTCTTGCATCTGCGTAAGGAAGATTCCGGGCAACAATAATTCTCCATAAACCAATCTTCTTGCTGCTTCCCAGCGTGCCAGAACTGGCCAGATATTTTTCTGTTTCTTCATCTACGAACATAAGGAAGCACACAGTCTTCCTTGAATAGTCACTTACATTTTTTGGCTCATTTATCTCATCAAAGTTTCCTGAACAATAAATTTGACTTACAATCAATTACAAGATTATAAACAAGAGAATAAATTAAGAAATCACGTAATACAGACCAAATATGGCTGATGCAACAACCACTCCATTACACTGCTCCATTTCAAAAAGGTCAGCTTCATCAATGTCAAACCCTGTTTTGTGGCCAGGTTTAATTCCTCTTAAAAATCTGGTCGGTATATGCATTCATCATTGAAGATGGATAATTGATCCATGTCAGTGAAAAGGAACAACAATGTTTTATTACTAGCATAGAAAACTATAACCACGAAAGAACATTCCTTGATAGATATATATGTAGGGAAAAATTCAATAAAAAGTAAAACATACCCACAGTGTACCCTCATTGACTCTCGTATATCAAAAGAATCATTTCTCTGCTTCAAAGTAGGATATCCTCCAAATTCTGAACCACCAAATTCTCCATCTCTACTTAAATTTTCCTCATAGACATATGTTAAATTCCTAAGGACTGGTGATGGTGAGGGCAATTTTGGCATCAGTCCAATGGCTTCTTCCACTGGAAGGTAACACACTGGGCATGCTAAAACATAAACAAGCCCAGATATTCAGGAGAAATACCATACACGATAATAAGTCTACAATATATCTATACAGGTCTTCCATACAGACATCAATCACAAATTTTCGAACAGCTAATTTGTCTATACAGGGATGATGGGAAGAACTGTCAAACTATTAACTGTCAAATAGAATATTTTAGGCACCAAAATAGTAAACTGGAACTTACGACGTGGCCCAGTACGCTTTTTATCAGCAGGAGGGGGAGGAAGTGTAAAGCTATTACACGGATGCCCTGGAGGAAGATGGTAGCCCAAAAAATAGCCAGGCGGTGGAGAGCTCAATTTTGTAGTTAATCCCATTGCAGTTTTCGTAGAGATCTCAGATTTAGAATCACTCGTAGACATGCTTTCATTATCATTAATGCTTGGCACTGTATTTCCTTCCTGAGAATCTTCACCTGAAAGCAAGCCACACGACCAGCATCATGCTAGGTTCTAAATAAGGTCAAATTCAAACGACATGTGAAAATCACATCTCACAGCACATTCTAGTGTACCCAGTTGAACCAAACAAAAGAACTAGGTAACAATGGCATATCACCACATAAAACATGAATGATAAAATTGAAATCCCCCTCCGCCCAGGCAATTCTGTTCAAGATAATATCAGATACTAAATGCGGACATCTTTTTCAGCAGGTAATCCAACTAAGCTTTGTTGCACTGCGGAAACTATTATCTTCCACTAGACCAACAACCAGGTGCTTAAATTGTAATAAACACTTAATGCAATCACATAATTACAATTTAGCAGAGCAACCATAATGGAAGGAAAAAGGGGAGAGTGAGAGAACCTTTTCCAACATACAAAACCCAGATGAAAACTGCGGCAGAGATGAGACAGAGGAAGAGCATTCCGACCTTCTTGCGGCCAGCGAACTTGCAGATCCAGAGGAACAACCTCTCCTTCTCCTTCTCCTTGAGCATCTTTGAAGCCTTGCGTGCAGAGCCGTTCTGTACCTGTTTATCCAAAGACCCATAACTTCCAGAGCGAATTCCAATACCCAATGGAGCAGACATTTATGCCCCTCTCATTCCTCACCCTTCTCTTTCTCTCCACCCAGATCACGCATTCATCAACACAACAAAACCCAACGTCACCAATTCCCAATGCACTCTCACCAATCCCACTCTCACTTCCAACTCAACAACGGGAAAAGCAAATAAACAATAACAATAACAATAAAACAAAATTGATTTCCCTTTGTGGGTATTCAAGATCCCGAAATAACACAAAGAACAGAGCCAAATGAAACTCCCGCCTCCTGAAAAATCAACTGAAATACGTTCATATTACACTGAAAAATTCTTCCAAAAATGGGGACGAATCTAGGGTATCTGATTGGCCCTGTAGGGTTTTCTGAAATCCGACACTGGGAAGAAATCCGGGATCGCAAATTTCAAACTGTATAAGAAATTATTGTTTATTTTTCCGCTGATCCGGAAGTGAGGAAGATGATCTCAGAGACGGAGAAAAATTTTCATTGAATATTATTTATAAGAGGGAAAATTACCTTATTGGGGAATAATCTTTATAAAAAAAATAGAAAGTTGAAAATTTGTGAACTCTTAAAGCTGGTCTGCACAATTTTTGCCTCTTTCAGACACTCGTGCCTCACTAATTATGACGTGGAAGCAAAAACTGGCACTATCCCTCCTCACATTTAGACATCTGCTAACTATCATCAATTATTGTCGTTAACGGTGCTATTATTCTTAATTATTATCCTTAATGCTATTATAGTTTGATTAACTAAACAAAAGTGCATCTGAAATCTCGCCTTAATAATATTTTTTTAAATTTTTTTGTCGGTATTCCATTTGTCCAATTCGTGGACAACCATGATGCTCTGCCTCTCCCTATTAACGTGGCGATTGATCAACTCATTGATGTTAGGGTCCTTCAAATTGTATTAATACAATGAATTTTATGGTGTTTTAAGAAAAATATTCAGTAAAGAATTTGAAAGATTGATGATAAGGCAGAGAAGACTATGCACTTTTGTTATGGATGCTGATGGATATGGATCCTGATAGAGGTTCCTTTCAATTACATACCTTTCTTAATCACTGCATATGATTATTTTATCATCATTGTAGACATGTTTGAACACCTTCATGATTGGCATGATAGAAACCATTTTTGAAGTACGAAGAAATTTGACTTGTTCATAGAATTTTAGGTTGGTGATTTTGGTTTTAAATTTTCCATGACAAATGTTTAGCTAGATGTCTAACACGTTGATGAAAAGTGGTTAAGATCATTTGTCTTTCATTTTGAAGTGTTATATGGTGGTAATTGTAAGTTGATAAGTTAAGTAGTGTGTGATTCATAAATATTTTTTTTAATTCACAAATTATAGTTTCTACATACATAAATTGTTGATTTTGGCTCAAAAGTTAAGGTGGCCAAAAACTTTTATAAATCAATAACTGTGTTTTTGTCCTCATATATATATACATTTTTTTTAATTCACAAATTATAGTTTCTACATACATGAATTGTTGATTTTGGTTCAAAAGTTAAGGATGCCCAAAAACTTTTATAAATCAATAACTATGTGTTTTTGTCCTTATATATATATA
>Ga0209489_104105_pt1 | contig 27267 bp, 9 predicted proteins | sample SiratrowhiteBW_FD_187527 | JGI IMG/M metagenome (GOLD analysis project Ga0209489, IMG submission 187527) | Root nodule microbial communities of legume samples collected from California, USA - Siratro white BW (SPAdes) (version 2) | ecosystem: Host-associated > Plants > Roots > Nodule | place: USA... | reverse complement strand
AGAACATTGGTCCATTCTGGAAGATTGGACATATTCCTTGACATGGGGTCTTTTTGAGGAGATGAGTCTAGTGATAGATCTGAGTGCAGATCTTTGTCTTCTGAATATATTATAAGGGCTTAACAAAAGACTCTGGGTTTCTAAGATTTGAGCATCTTCTGGAACATAAGAATACTTTTAAAAAATATTTTATATTGTAAAAAGATATTCGTTACAGTAATTAAAATTAAAAAGGGTTACAGTAAGTAGTAATTATGCTCTGAATAGTAATTAAGATATATTGATGATATAAATCTTATATTTTTTCATAAAAAAAATACTTTTGACATTGATATTTAAAACAATTACGAGCAAAATGGAAATACTTTCTAGGCTGGACTATATTAGAAGAAAGACAGGGATCAGAAGTACTTGGCAGCAACGCAAAGGCTAAACATTGTGTGTAACATGCCTCAGCCTCACTCTTCTTAGAGCCACACCGCATACTCCCTCACAGTCTCTCTCTCTCTCTCTCACATACACACTATCTCTCTCTCTCTCTCTCTCTCTCTCTCGCGTTTCGTTCGTTTCGTTGCGTGAAATCTTCATAGGCATGACGTCACGGGACAACAAGAAGGCATCGAGCAGCCGAGCAGGCAGAATTCGCACTCTCTCCGATCTGAACCGTCCGTCCGCCGATTCCGACAGTGACTCCGATGGCCCTCAGGAGTACTACACCGGCGGCGAGAAGAGGTTCTCTTCTTTCCCAATCCTTCTCCTACTTTCTTCATTCATTCGCCGACGCTTCAATTTTTGCATTCTATCACGCCAACACAGCAAAACTAGAAACTATTAATAAAGTTTTTATCGATATTACTAGTTTTAATGTTAAATCCCCATCTTAGAAACTCTAGAAACTTCTTAATATCGAACTCTGTGCATAATATATTCCCTTACCGATATTACTGTAAGAATTATCATTGACTTACAACAAGCTAGCGTATCACCACCAGTCAATCAACTAGGTTAGATTTTCCGAACATTTTTTTAATCATATACTATTCTTGCATGATTGAAATCAGAGTTGCAATTTTTGCTGGTATGTTTCGTTTTGTCCTCTGAATTATAATGTGATGGTTTGGTGATGTTATTGTTTGCCTTAGCTTCGTGTGATTATAGATTGTGATGGTTTGGTGATGTTACTTTTTTGTTTGTGTTGATTGATGACTTTTCTTCCCCGTTTCTCTTGTCTTGGTTAACTTCATTGATCGCATACTGCTTTCATATTACAGAGGAAGATTTCTCTTACAGGATTTAGTGATTAGGTTTCAGCTCAGCGCATGTTTGTGTTACTGTTGAGAATGCGGGTCATTCTATTTCAGGTTCCATGTGTGTTTAGTTTGATGTTTGTATTCTTGGATCCCCGTTTCGTCTGTGAAAAAAATGGAATTTATTCAAAGTAATTTTCGTTTGAATATGAGTCATGGATCCACCTATGACTTAATCCGAACCTGACGTGAAACCAAACGTGCGCTCAATGCATAAGTAACAATAGGGGGTTTTGGGAATGTAAGTTGGAGGCCAGTGAATGGTAAAATAGACATGCGTTGATTCTTTTTCCCTTTTACCAGTATAAAGTGGTTTCAGATTTTTGTATAACTCATTTTTGGGTGAAGCATTTGAAAAGTTATCTTAAGGCATTAATAAAAGCAATAAATCATGCTTTTAATGAGAGGTTTTGAACCTTTACATTGAACCTATCTTTGCTAAATTTGGGTTATTTTTTCTGGTATAGGTGTTGGGCTTTTGAAAACCATTCAGATTCATCTTAGCCAGTAAAAGAATGGGGCAAGAAAATGAAAAAAAAAATTCTGATTTGTTTATCATTTGGTGATTCTTTTTTTTTTTTTTTTTCATACAGGAAATATATTTACTCTACCAAGGTTTAATAGCAAGGCTTCTGTATTTTGATAGCCTTTGAAGTCTATAATGACTTGTGTAAAACTTTATATCACTACCTCTAGTGTTTCCCACGTGATGATTGCTTTAAGCTGGTTTAAATTCTCAAAAATTGAATTTATCAAATTATATAGCTTAGTAGCTTGAAAATATAGATAGGGATAGCTATATATCTGTATTTTTAGTGATATTTTTTATAGTATGTTATACATTCTCATTTAAGCTGTATTTGAATGGATGGAGCTACATGATAAAAGATAATCAACCCATTTTTAGAGAGTTTTTAAGGTAATGAAGTGGAATGGTTAACTATGGCAACCCAAACTACCTTACCACTCAACTTTCAAAAATTCCATAGTCTCATTTAGAGGGTTTTGGATGGAACACTTCTTTTTATATTTGGAGGCAGTTATCTATAATTGTAATTTACTCCACTCAAGTAATTATCACCTTTACTTCCAAACAAAGGAAAGGGGATCCCCACCATTCCCTAAATTTCAAATTGAGTAGTACCTTACTTCTATGCTTCATCCTCTTCAAAATTTCCAAACATAGCTGCAATGTAAACTTAACTTCACCTGGATGCTTTACTTTTCTATAACCTCGAGCACCTTACAGACAAAAATCACTCTTGACTACCTTCATTGAAAGTGTGACATTTGGATATTAAAATTACCGCTTTCACATTTTTTCAAAACATTTATTGATGCACACATCTATGTCATTTGATTTTATGATTTAATTATTTTATGCAAAGTATTTAACCATTGTGCATTATACCTCCAGTGGAATGCTTGTCCAGGATCCTTCAAAGGGAAATGACGTGGATGCAATTTTCAATCAAGCTAGGCAACTTGGTGCTGTTGAAAGGCCTCTTGATCAGCTTCAGGAGCCCCCAAGGTCAACTAGCTTTACAGGAACTGGCAGGTTACTCTCAGGGGAAACTGCACAGTCTACTACTAATCAGCAACCCGAATCTGTTGTTCACAACATTGTTTTCTGGAGTAATGGTTTCACTGTAAATGATGGACCTTTGAGAAGATTGGACGACCCTGAAAATGCCTCCTTTTTAGAGGTAATGGTATTTAGGATTTTGATTCCTTCATGGACTGAGGATAAAATGATTTGGAAGTAATGAGGTTGTGTTCCGGAAAATGCAAATTCTGATGTTAGAGGATTTAAATTTTGGTGAATAATGTTCACGAAATATCGAAACACCGTAACAGATTTCACATACAATTCACCTTTTTATTTACATTTTCAGAAATCAAGCATATTTTATTATAAGTCTTCTGTCAGTTGCTTTCATAATTTATTTCATGACCATGTAAGAATGCTGCCGCAGAGACGTGTTTGGGCTACTATTACTTTCTAACTTGTTACATCTTTGTGCTTAATGATATTTGCTATTTCTCAATGCAGAGCATAAAAAAATCTGAGTGTCCCAAAGAGCTTGAACCTGCAGATAGGAGGTCATCTGTTAATGTTAACCTCATAAGGAGGAATGAGAACTATCCTGTAAGTTTCCTGTTAGTTTATTGGTTTGTTTGTGTGAAACCACAATGAATTCAGTAGGCATTGTTGGCTACTTTTGGAGCTTTTGAACTTTTGCATTTTGAAAAGCAATGCAATCTTGTTGTACATAATTACTTGCATCTTAAATTATAAGTGAACTTGGTCATGCTTTCAGGAACCCGTAAAGCTGGCTGTTCCATTTCAGGGAGTGGGAAGAACTCTTGGAAGCAGCTCTACATCAGTGGCTCCTGACCCAACTGCTGCCTTAACACCTCCAACCACAGCGCCAACTCCTTCTGCAGGCCTGGTTGTTGATCAATCACTGCCATCAACCTCAATACAAGTCAGGTTGGCGGATGGAACCCGCTTGATATCACATTTTAATCATCACCACCGGATCAGTGACATCCGTGCCTTCATTGATGCATCTAGACCTGGGGGTCGGCAGAATTATCAACTTCAGATGATGGGTTTCCCCCCAAAGGTTCTAACCGATGAAACTCAGACCATAGAACAGGCGGGACTAGCAAATTCAGTTGTCATACAGAAATTCTAGCTGACTGCTTTTTCATGGCATAAGTCGTTACTGGTTAAATGCTGCATTAAAGGTGTCCAGTTTTATTGGGGCATTTTAGAAATGAGGTACTGTTATTACCATAAAGTCAAAAAAAGATAGAAATATCCCCCATGTTTGGGGACATTTTCTTTCTGTTGCTCAATGTTTATCAGGTAATCTATTTGCTTTAGAACCAGTTGGATGGCTTTGCTTTGGACCTAATTTTATATGCTATAATGATTCTGTTGTGTCCTCTTTCTATAGCTGGGCCTAGTGACTGAACTTTGATGTTATTGAACAGTTCACTGAAATATAGTTTTTGAAAATGTACTACCAACTACCAATTTTGGTTATATTATGTCTTCTAATTGCAGGACACATTTGCAGAAATATTTATATATTTACTATTTGTAAGGTATCCAAAGATTTTAGAGAAGCAATATTGAATAGACAGAAAGTTTCGTTTTTTTTTTCTCGTTTTAGTTGAAAGGAAAGGAAAACAACCTGTAGATGATTGTATCGTATTTACATTTATTTTTATTCATTCGCATGTATTGTCATTTTGTCCTTATATATGATTCCAAAGAAAACTGTAAATAAGGACAGTTAGACCCTTTACAGTCCAATATGTATATAATTAAAATTAGAATATTTTTCATATCGAGAACCAGTATGTATTTTTCATATTTTATTTTGCTTTCCCGTATTTGAAATACAATTTAACTACCATTCTGATTCTATTATTGAAATGTATGATTTGATGTATGTTTATAATTGACGTTTAAAGCTTTCTAATAAGAGTTACACTTTCCTCGTTGATATAAAATTATGTTATGCTAACAGTAACTACAACCTTAATTATTCTGGAAAGGTTATTCTCTGTGCCGGAGTTTGTTGGTCTCTGTTAAGTTGGAATATGTTTTTTATAAAAATACTCAACAGTTTAATACTTTACTTTCTAAATTATATTTTAATTTCGGAACGTTAATTTAAAGAATTGTATTTCAACCCCAATACGTATAATAGATTTGTTTTCGAAACCGCATATATCAATTTTGGAAAGTAATTTCTAAAATTATATTTTAATAAAATACACATAATTTAGAACAACATATATCAATTATGAAAAGTAATGTTTGGAACTTTGTCTTAACAATATTCGCAGTTTTACAAGCTACTTTTTGGAATACCAGATATCAAGTGCGAAAAGCAACATTTATCTCTGAAAAGTACTTTTCAATAGAAATACCCAAAATCTAAATTAGGATTTCTACGTATCTTCAACAGCCGTAATAATCATTGAACACACAGTTGTTTGTACACTCAGTTGTTTCAATGTTGAACATTAATAGATTGGATATATCATTACTTTTTATTTTCTTAGTTTGATATATCTGTTATTTTTGTTGTGTAAAAAAATGTATCATTTACAAAGGTCAATGATGGATGTACCTTCAAATGCTACCTCAGATGGAGGAAAATTGACGAAATGTATAAATTTAATAGTGAGCATGATAATATGTTACAAAAAGGTTTAAAGAATAATGAATAAAGATGGAAATGGAAGTTAAAAATTAGGGTTTCAAGAATAATAAATATAGGTGGAAAAGTAGGATTTGAATAAGCATGTGTGGGGGTGTAAAAACAGGGTTAAAAGGGGTATATATATACTAATTAAAATATAATTTAGGTGTGCGTAGAGAATACTAGTGTAAATAGCAATAACCCAACCAGAATTACAAACTAGCACCATCGCTGGCGCCAGCGGCCCATTTTAATCTTTCTCCAGTGCTAAGTTATGTTGCTCCCCAAAGGAATTTTGCAATGAAAATTTTAACAATATATATATTTATCACTCATTAAAATTTAAATTTGTGAGTTTCACTGCTTATTTTAAGGACTTTTCTGATTTTATGATTTTGAATAATTTTCCACTACTGAGAAAGTGTATGTTAAAAAAGTGTGTTATGACTCCTCTTATCAAATTCCATTCCAAGTGGTGTGACATGACACAAACCAGACCCAAAAATAAAAGCTAGAAAAATAAAAATGTTGCAGCCATTCAAAACAATAACAAAGGATATTCATTATGAAAAATAATTGTGAAAGCCATCGACTAGCCCACCCACAATTGTGATTCCAAGATTGGTAATAAAATCCTGAGCCTTTTCTTTGATCCAACCAGACACAGATTAGCATTTGAATCGGAAATAAAGCTCAATGTCTTGGGAACAATGTGTAGTAACCACAATCTAGTCTTGGAACCTCAAAAGATGTTGAAGAGAAGAAGACCCAAAAGGCACACACTATTAGAGCCATTCCATTTGACGGAAAAGGTAGATAGGTAGATATGCTTAGGAGAAAAAGCAAGATTTGATTTATGTTGGAAAATTGTGAGCCAAACACTAGTGATGAAATATCAATTACACATCGCACCAACTTTTGAACTAGGAAGGTGCCGTATGACTAAGTGAAATAAAATTAACCATATGAAGATAGTCAACATGGATGGAAGAAGGTACTAACATGTGGGGGCTTTTCTCCTTATCATCTTCTGTGGTCTACACATAATGTGCAATTGCAAAGGTGCCTTGGACCCACCACTCCTTTCTCTTCATTTATTCTTCCACCAAACTCTTCTTAGACAAATTAATAGTCTTGTTAATTAATGGTATATCATATACCTAAACCAGGGGAAAGGCAAATGTTTGGTGCATATAATTTTTATCCCTCCACTTTTGTTTAAGATAATAGGAGAACACATTTGAATATGGAATGAAACCTTCAAATTGAGGTTCAAGAACTAGAGTTTTTTATTCCTTTTTAAAATAATTAAAGAAAATTATAAAAAGCACCTTTTTTGCAAAAAAAATTGTAAAATATTTTTTACAAAAGATATGAACTTTTTTTGATTTTTTTTTAAATATTTTATAATAAAGAAATGTTAAAAGAAAGATATGTTAGAAATTTGTTTCATAATTCTTGTAATATTCAGAAGTTTAACTTTTTTCATATTAATAATATAATTAAAAGGTATGATATAGATTTATTATCATATTTTGATAAATATAATATATCATACCTAAAATATATAATATTCTAGAGACATAATCCTGTATATTTATAAGTTGTTAAATAACTCTAAATACATAATATTATATTTAAATATAATAAATATTTCTCTATATTCATTTTGAAATTCTTACCAAACAGATTTTGTGTTTTTTTTAATCAATATGCAATCATTTTCTTATCGATTCAATTTTTAACACTGTTATAATGGTTTTCTTTTGGAGATTAAGAATCAAAAAGAAGTAAAAGTGAGAAAGTCATTAGATACACACTTATTTTGAACCGCTTTCGTTTTGTGATTGATTCACCTTTTGGGTAATCTGAAAAGAAAACTTTGGAGAGATCTTGTAAGAATGAGATAAGAGTCAACTCATATAAGGTAATGACACCATCTTTAATCCAAAATCTTAAGGCATTAGGTTTGCGGGTCTTCTTTCTTATATGTTGCTCAACTTTCTCATTCCTATATAATGTGGGACTTCGACTCACACTTGAATATCTAACAATTTCTCTCTCAAGTGTGAGTCCGTCCTTTACCACATTGATACACTCCTCCTCAAGCGGAAGCATTCTCAACCCCGTTACTTATGACCCCTCACTTGTATTGCCGTTCACACACTTATACGAGACACGCTTTGCCTGAAATCACCATCAGGAAGACTTTCGATATAGGGTCAAACTGTACTCGCCCAGGCCGTAAACCAACGGCTCTGATACCACTTTTTGGGTAATCTAAGGGGGAAACTTTGGGGAGATCTCACAAAAATGAGACAAGAGTCAACCCATATAAGGTAATGACACCACCTTCAACCCAAAACCTTAAAGCATTAGTTTGCGGGTCTTTTTTCTTATATGTTGCTCAACTTTTTCATTCCTACCCAATGTGGAACTTCGACTCATACTTCGGCTCAAGCATTGCTTGAATTTGTTGAATGTTTATAGTTACTAGAGAAGCATGGTAGTCCAACCCACTATGTGTTTGATACTTCCAGATTGTATATCTTCTAAGGGGGCGTATATTCGCCAAGGTGAAGATTTGTTAGATATGACTTATAATACCAATAGGAGAAGTTATAGGCTTTGTGGGCTGGGTCAGGAATGCGAGAGTATTTTAGTTATTATACCTTGTTTAGGGTTATTTATATAATTATATGTAATTATAACCCTAGGAATTGATATCTTTAATAATAAAACACAGCTACTCAAACACTCCCGAAAATATAGACAAATTGTCAAACCTCATTAAATTTTATGTTCTCTATTTTCTTCATCTTTATTCATTTTGGTTCGTTCCTATATTTATAGCGTGAGTTTCTCATCAAATCCTAACCCCATTTGCCACCACAAACATTTTGTTTGAGCTTGAATATAATAAACGTTTACTTTGTTAAATCTACCACAGCCGTTTGCAAAGTGGGAAAACCGATGATATCTATTAGCTAGCATAAAAAGTAACCACAAATGATAGCTTAGGGATGGTAATATCAATCAAATAATAGCACCAAATCATGCTTGCATGTTGATGTTGATGTTTATTGGGATGTTTAAACTATTGCTTTGAATGACTGCCCTGAGTTAACACCATTCTAAAAGCTGCATGTCTCCTTAAAGCCTCTTATCACACTGTAAGTAACCATCTTTTGGCTGTTTCGTTCAAAAGTATATACTATGTAATAGTTTTTGATTGATTTGCCTAAAAAGAAAAGTTTAGTAATTGCCATTTTCCTCCTGGTGCAAAGCACACTCATTTAACCACACACGCATGGACCCCACCCTTATTACACAAGATTTTCTAACAAGCATAAACAATTTAGTCATATATCTTCATAAAAAAAAATAGTGATATTAAATTTACGTTGATTTCCCACAGTCGTGTCTTTTTTTCTTTAATAATATAATTAAACCATAATAACTATGTAACTTTATGACAGTTATTATTAAAATCGATAGATTTGTCACATGTAATAATAATAAACTCAAATTAATATATTATAGTCTTTTATTTCCTATGCATTAATCACCATGCAGACCTTACGTAGGTAACGGCAGATTAGTCCGATGTTTGGTTTTGATGAAATGAAAAGAAGGGAAGAAAAGGGTATTGGGGTGTTTGCTTAGATGAGAGAAGAAATAAAGAAGAAAAGTAAGAATGGAATGGAGTGGTTTCTTGAGATGTAAGCAAGTGAAATGAAGAGATGGTGAAAGGCTGAGATTTTGTTTTCTTGAAGAAAGAAGAGAAGGTTGGAAAAAGCAGAAGGCAATAGGAAGGAGAGAATGGCATTGCATGTGATGTGTGAATGATCCTCCAAGTCAACTCAAACTTCTGCACCTTCTAATATATACTACGTAACGTACAAGACTAATTCATATTTTTTATCCTTTTTTTTCCTTTCTCAGAGACAATGTATAAACTATGTAGCACATTAATTATAACACCGAACAAAATACTAAACCACGTGCTGATTTCTAAATATGCACATCGGATCATGCTCAAGAGATGAAAGAGAAAACACTATCTACTGGAGAAACCAGTTGAACTAAGGGTTTGTTATAAATATCTTAACACTATTAGTTTTGAATGGTCTTTGTTACTCTTTCTAAATAAGATTTATACATAAAGTTTTTATGAACTTTGTTAATAGACGAAATTGTAATAATTCTGTGTATACACCTTCTATTATTAATAAATATTTTATTCAATTTTATTTTATTATTACTGCGAACCCAACAATTTAAACATATTGTCATTATTATAACATTATATATATATATATATAACATTATTATAAGTTATTTAAATTTACAATAAAAAAATTTATATTCAAAATCATCTATAAACAAAAATACTTAAATATAACAATTTAAACATATACTGATTTAATTAAAAAGATAAATTTAATTTATTTATCTAAAATTTAAAAATGAGAAACGGATATAATTTATTTAAGATATTTCATCCCTTCTTTACCATTATTATCGAAAAAGACATTTTAGTAGTGATTCATTTAAAGATAGATTGATAAGTTTAAAAATTGCATATTATATGAAGTACGATAGGAGAATAAATATGAGTTTCTAAAATCATTGTATTTATTTTTATTAACACTGTATTACAATCATGTCAGAATTATGTTAAACACCCAAAAAATTATTTTATTTTAGATAATTGTCTGTGATGAAATTATTTTAAGCGATCATTTTAGTTTGAATATGTTTTTATGTATATGAATCGAAACACCCTATACTTCCTATTTATATTATTTCTTTATATTATTAAAATAAACATAAGACACAGAAACACATTCCTTTAAGAGGTAGCATTTATAGTATCTTATTATTATTATTATTATTAAATTATGACAATCATCATTGAATACACCAACTCACTTTATTTTAATTTATATTTGATAAAAATTATCTGAAAATAATTTTGTATTTATAGATATTTTTTAATTTGTAATTTTCACATAAGATTATTTAGAAATTTATTTTTTTAAAATAAAAAAAATAACATGTTTAATATAAGTATCATAAATACTCCTAATAGACGATCTTTTATAGTCTTCGCGATAACGAGTATTGATTAAAATTAGCATTTTGTGAAAGGGAGTAAAAGTGGTGTGGTTGCATGAAATGAACTCCAGAGCATGACAAAAATTCTACGCTCATGAGGAAGGAATAAAAGAGAAATGTGAATTCAAATGCAGAAATACATAAATTAATCTAAAGTTATAAATATTGCTGCACCGTATACCATTTAAGAATTAATCTGTTCAAATATTTTAATTTTATCGCTTAAATCGAGTTCTTCATTTTTTTCGGACTCAATAACTTGATTTAGCGTATATATACTTGTTGTTTAAAATAACAAAAGTGATATATTTTTATACAGTGTTGTGTGTCTATATTTTTATCTTGTAGTGGAAATAAAAAAAAAATATGTGACTAAAATTCACGATAAGTCAATTTTGGGTTGAACAGAAAGATATTCATATTCGTGCTCGCATTTTTTTAAGGGGTTGCTGCCTATTTTTTAGAAAAGAAAAATAGATGATAAAATAAAACAATAACATTATAAATATAATTCTTAGGATCGTTATCGCAAAATTAATTTGTCGTGCATATAAAATGGTTTCAAAATATTAGAGTTTACCAGGTAGACGATCTATGCCATCATAATCTTTACTAATGTTTGCGTCATGCATAATTAAATATTATTATTTGTGATAAATCGCATGGTATTTTAAGATGTTATATAAATATTGGTTGGGGATAAATAGTGTTTTAATAATATATTCCACCGAATAGTTTTTGTTTTAATTTATTGACTAGGTGAAATTAAAGAAATGATCTGTTTTATGTCTAATCAGGGAACTGTGGATGGAGGTGACTTAAAGTATGAGAAGGGAGAAAAAAAAAAAAAAAAGGAAAGCTATTGTAGGGTTGCTGTCCCAGCTATAAGGCTATGTCCCACCCACTATCACACCTCGCTCCAGTGACGTCTCTCATCTTTCTGTCGCTTTTTCTCATTACCCATTTCCCTACTTTCTATATATCTATCTCTTCTTCCCAACCCTAATTCCTAACCCTAACCACAACCACTAACCAAATCAACCATAATCTCTTATTTTCTTTTTACCAACACTGTTCTCACCTTTTTTTCTCCACTGTACGTACCTCCAGGCACATTATGTGCCGACTTAATCATTCATTTCTGCTAACACTGTTATCATATCCAGTACCACACTGCAAGTCTTCAGATTATTATTAATACAAGATTTTCCTTATTTTATTAAAAAAATAGTAAAATACAAAATACAAAACGGTACTTCAAACCATACAAAAGAGATAAAATTATTACAATCACAAAATGTTTACTCTTTCGTCCTAACTTCATACGAAACGAGACCATCCCAATTATCTGAAGTCCATAAATTTAAGTACAGCAGCAACCACTTCATTATACAAATCCTTCAAAGGATTAAAAATATATCTTACACCAACGTTAGAAAATGTGTTACAACCTCTGTAAAGTATTTTGTTCTTGTTTCACTATGTTGTCTTATTTCATATTGGCTTCATTTCAGGATCAAAAACTTCATTCTAGTTAATGATTCACTGTGCATGTCTCTCTCTTGCAAGAAAATACACACACATTCTACAGTACATAAAACTTGAAAATAGTTAGATAAAAATCCACATAACTTAATTCTAGATGTTGATGAGCGATGACATATAATCTCATCCTCAATTGAGTCATTTACTATGCTCCTTAATTAAGTTTACACATAATACGTAGTCTTCTTTTGTATTATTGCAATAATTTAATTATTAGCTTATCTTTTCATTATAGCCTATCTAACATGAAACAACTTTTTATGTGATTAATTAATCTTTTCCAGGTACTAACTATAAGTTATGATTATTATTTTACTGATTTTAGACACTATGATAAAAGAAAAATATTAATCTGACTACAATAATTTAACATTTAGAACTGTATTTCATCCATGATCATAGAAAAAAATTCTCTCTGTCAATTTTACCATGTCTAAAAAAATGACCTTATTTCTGAGACATCACATGTTTCAAATTGTAACAATTCATAGTTACTTCCATAACACATTACTTTTTTTATCAAGCTCCAACAAATCAAAATTCTGAAAATGCTCTTCGGATGGATTCTAATAGACAAAACTAATTCCTATCGATATAAACAGTGAGGGTGTAGTTGGGAGGGCTTTAATACTCCAGAATACAATATATAATTCAATATTTTCCTCCTCTAATACTTGTTGTTTTTCCTAATATGTTGATTTAACTTAATAACCTACATCTTCCTTATCTAACCACACCCAAATATCCTCATTTTCTCTTATTAGGTGTTTCTATTCTAAAATATGCATAAAATCAATCACCAAACATCTTTCCCATAAATTTCTCATTTATGAGTTTCTACACCTTTGTTGTGTGAAATTTTAGATACTTGATCACTAGGGGTACTTCGTCTACCCATTTATTCTCTCAACACTTTATTTAGTTTCTCTGTCTACTTTTTACGTTATATTATTATTAAACCACTTCCTGATAGACTTTCATACTCTTTTAGGGGTTTTAAAAAATAATAATATAAAGGTAATGTTGTGATTACCGAATTATTGAGACAAATTCGTTCGATAAAGGATAATGTCTTTCATTTTCATCGGGTTAACTTTTTTCTAATTTCTTCTAATACAGATTATGAAAAATTTTGTTTTCTAAGATTATCTCTCACCTGCATACCCAAGTATTTAAATGAGATTTTCATCACTTTATAATAAAACCCGTCAAAATCCCACAATCTCATTGTTATCCATCCCTAAAGCTTCAGTATTGCTTAATCTTAGGTCAAAACTCCGTTTTTAAAGCCATATCAGATTCACTTCAGTATTGTTTTTCCTTAACTGCCTATAGGATATCTGTTCGTAACACATTCCAATATTTATTAATAAGACTGAAAGTAAACTTGTATGGTCCTGATTCTTTAAGCTTCCAATTTGTCACATAGCATTCCTAAATTCATACATCCTCAAAACAGGTGGTTTTGACTACGTTATCCGGCATTGTTAATGTTGAGAAGTCTATATTCTTTAGTTGAATTTCCATATCCTTACTTGCAGCCATTTTAGTACCATTTCCTTAACTACTTGCGGTTCATCGGTCCATTCACTACAATAATATTATTCGGTCTATATTATTGTCTTCTCACAAATAATAATATTTTTCAAGATTTATTGATCTCTCGTATATATAATATAATCATTTCCTCTTTTACGAGTAGAAATTTCAGGTATTTCCATTTTATTCCATTCCTCAAATTCTTTTATTTATATAGCTCATATTCATTTAAACATTTTAAAGTAAAGTGGCGTTAGTGAGTGAAGAATTGATTATCCATTGTGTAGTAAATGAAGTGAGGGAGATTAAGACCCACACTGATTGGATTAATGGAGAAGGGGAGGTATTATCTCTGTTATCAAAATCAAACTCGAAACCTAAACCTTGGTCAAGTGTTCTCATTGAAAGAGAGAGAGATGGGTACTTTTTCTCTCCCTTCACTTGAGTAAATCTCTTTACTTATCATTAATTTCCTTTTCAAGGTAGCAGAACAACACCAAAATCGAAGAGATTTCATCATGAACATCACCTCACGCTTGTAATTATTTTTATTATATTATTCATTATATTCACTGCTCAACTCATTACATATATTTTTAATTCAAACTCGATATATGTATTGAATTACTTATCTAATATTATTTAACCCCCTAAACTGGCTGATGCGGGGAATTTTTTTGAATGATATGTTTTTTTATTCAAGAATTTGGATTTTGTATGTACATTATATAATTAAATTTTAAAATTTTCTAATACGGTCTTTTCTTATATGAAGATGCATTTCACAAAGTTTCAAAATTAGAAAAAAATATTTTTTAATCATCTAAAGCTATCATTATTTTATTTTATATAGGAATTATAACCACTTATAAAAGCAAACTATTTTTTTTTTTTGCAAAACTAATATTAATTTATACAAACTATCTTATATATATATATATATATATATATATATATATATATCAGTTTCTTTATTATTATTATTATTATTATTATTATTATTATTATTATTATTATTATTATTATGAGAAAGTCATTTAAGCCAACAAGGTTAATTAATCTTCCACTTCAGTCCACCTATTATCTAAATACATCTTTTATCGTCTACTTTCAGTTTCACATATAGCTTTTTACATGTATTTTATTTATACCCTATTTTAGAACAAATGTAACGGAATCTAATCTGTATATGACTCTATTTGAGTTTGAGAAAAAATCATAAAGTTACGTTTAAAGTTATATAAGGGTTGAACTATTGCTAAAATGATTCAATTAATTTAAATTTATTTATTGTTAGCTGTTAAAAAATTAAAAATAAATTTTATGTCAATAATGCTTTTGTGATGTTTTTATATCCGTGTAGGTCAGAGTTTAGCATGACTTTTGTTTTATGTTTTTTTATATATAAGCAAGAATAAGGTTGAAATGCCGTAAATATTTTATTATTTTATATATAATTTTTTTATTGCTGATGAAAAATAATAATGTCTTTTTATACGGTAAACTCTGGAAAAAAGTTTAATTAAATGTTCAAAACATGGAAATTTAACCAAGCTTGCAAGTTGCAGAAGTGCATCTGTGGTCTAAAACATTATTCCAAATTGAAATCGTCCTTGATTTAATTGGATTTGGCACAGTCAAAGTCAGTACACTCTTTATTTGTTAAAGACTACTGCCACATATATTATTGTCCTGCTTCTATACATAGATGACATTGTCTTTAACATGTGGAGATCTCAATGAAATCCAATTTGTTAATTTCCTTATCGACCAACAATTAAAAATTGAACACCTTCTACCACTCAGGTTGCTAATCCCGAAATCTTAGACTTCGAATGTAATTTTGTTTGAATATATGGAATGTAGTTTTGTTTGATTTTATATTGTAGAGAGAATTTCTTTTTTATAATTTAAATGATTTTATTTTTTAGAATATGATAAATCTTATGCACTTATATCCTAGAAAAATATTTTGGGTTTTTTAAATCAATATTTAGAAAAATTGACAGAATAAGTAAAATATTTTTAGATACTTCACACCTCTGTAATTTATAAATTCATAATGTTATGTATTGCGTTTCAATGACCAAAACGTAAAAAAATTGTAAATAGAATATTCATGTGAATCAAGTACTAAAATAGATATTTTGTAACTTTCACTTCGATCTATACCTTTGATAAAGTATTCTGTATATATGGTTCATGTTATAATATTTTGGACTATTCAATAAATCAGGTGCTAAAATAACCAAACAATGTAAAATAGAAATTCATTTACAAATATTGGCGTACCAGCGCAGTTAAAAACACCCTTATAATTAATCCATTTTCAACCAGGTTTAATGTTACGCTTATTCCACAAAACACTAGACTGATGCATTATCTTTTTAAAAATATGGGGGACTCGGATTTTTTAAAAAATATATAAATGGTCTGTTTTTAATCACGTATTTGTTTTAGTTTTCCTATTGAAGTTAATTTGACTTTAATTCTTTTGAATTGATATGGAAGTAGGAGTTTAAGTTATTTTTTAAAAAATATAGGCTGAAGTAATATTTGTAAGCATGATTTTACTGAAACTTAATTTACACTAAATTGGTGTTTAAAAAAAGTATTATATTTTTTAAAAATTTAAACGGTGACGAAATTTTGTTATTTAGGTCGAGTGTTATAGAAGTTATTTTTTTATGTAAATTAAAAATGTGAAAAATATTTGAAATAGAGTTTGGTACATTAAACAAAAAAAAAAACATCACAATGTCACCTTTTATGTTTTATATAGACGAATAATATGATAATGATTTTCGTTTTGGTAGAAAGAATATTTCATTGAGTTATTTAGGTAAAAATCGACAATATATTCACGAGACTATCCTCGCCAGGGATTTTTTTGTAGCATAATAACTTTCATTATTAGTTTTGCAACATTATTATTAGCATTTTTCATTTATATATATAACTGTATTTAAGAAAACAGTGCATTTTTGGTCTGGTTTTTTATCAGAGGCTAAAAATATAAATGTGTCAAATAATAAAGGACGTATTAATACATTTAGAATAAAATAAAGACTAATTGCAAAATACATTACATGCTGATGAAAAAAAAGTATATTTAAACCTATAAAAGATACAATTATTTCTAAGTGTGGCTAGTGGCTGCAATAAGAATAAAGATGCAAAAATAGGTAGAGAGACAGAAAACTGTTCAGCGGAGCAGCCTGAAGTGGTTATTCATTCATGGCGAGATGGACTGTGGAGATTCCTAGACCTACCACACCCAGTACAGTACACTCTCCTGCAATTTCCATTTCATTTTCTCATTCCATTATCTCCAATGCTAGCAGAAATAGTATCGGAACAAGAACTTTCAAGAGCTGCGAGTACCTCCAGAAAGTATCAATGTACCAACAGTAACATACGCATATTATACACTGCCTGATATAGGTTATTATACATTTATTATAATCTATCCGAAAAATATATCATTTGAATTAAAGAGTTATTTGTAACTAAAGTTACATATTGAGTCTTTATTTATTAAGAGAAGGAAATCAATTGGTGTATGTACTTGTTAACAATAAATGAAGTGTGCTAAAGAGAAGAAAAACGAAGTGTAAAACCGGGAGAGGGGGACAATGGGAAGCGACAATGTGTACGTAACCTGATGGAGGTGCTTTCACTACGGTATTTTACGGGAAGTGATGCTACTCTAGGCCTTTATTATGGACGAGGGATGGGATGGGATATAGAGAAAACCTATTGTGCTGGAAATAGAGAAAAAGAGATTGAAAGGAAGAGACATTCGGACTGTCCCACAAACTTTGCCAGCTTTATTTACCTAGTCACAGACGCGCTTTTTTCCTGGTAAAATTATTACTAGTTTATATCGTATTTGTAGATCATATGTTACCTTAGCAACTACTGTCTAGAATAGCTAGACTAGAGAGAAGAAAGCATCGTGATATCATAATCATTCATTCATGTTTAGCTCGGCACATGCAAGAATTAATAATAAAGTATTCTGTATTAACGCTAATCTTTAGAGACATAAAACTTCTATTTGGGAGATAAGCAACATGAACCAATTGAAGCAAAGATGTTAAATCCCTAATGGTGCAATAAATATGGGTTAGTAGAGAATTTTTTAATCACTGTGGTGAGAAGAGGACAAAGGGAGTGAGAATATTAAATGAGTGGAGGGATTGCCATCAAAGAATGGAGAGAGAGAGAGAGGGAAGGAAGGGTTGATTCCGTGCCCCATAAACATAAACCTATCCATCTATCTCTTCTCCATTCATGGTCAGTAGTAGGTAACTTGTTTTCTCTTCCTCGATTTGATCGTTCCTTTCTCTCCTAAACAAATTAAAAACTTGGTTGCTCTCTTTATCTCTCTCTTCTGTTTTGTTTTATGCCAGGAATGGCAGCGTATCAGTGGCAGTGCAGGAAAAGAGAGGGAGAGCTTTCATTGGGAAGGTAAAAGCCTTTGTTTGTAGCAGTGCCTTACACGAACCCTCTCCCCTTCTCTTCCTCGCTAACTCATCGTTTTCTCAGTGTGCTCCGCGTGCGCTGTGCTGTGTCTTCTCACTCACAGGTGTAACCGTGTAACCACTAGAATCAGAGAGAGAGAGAGTGTGTGTGTGAGAAAATGATTCATTCATTAATGCTGGAAAGAAAGATTAACATTTAACACCCATTTTCCAAAGGGAAACTCTGTGCAGGCTTTGCCAGAAAAGCCAAGTGGGAAAACCTCTATTATACTTACTTCATGTAACTGACTATAGCCACCACTATCACTATTTAGGATTTTCTGTAAAAAGCCTGATACTTTTACCATAAAACCCGGGAGAGCTCTGAAAGAAGAACATATTCGGACTTCATAAAATAGAGAGAGAGAATAAGAGAAGGGAGGGCGTTTGTTTTAGTTGTATGTTATAAGGCTAGCAAGTAGTGAGGGAACAACTGTAGTGAACCACAGTAGTTGGTTGGCAAAAAGGATAAGACAGTGAGTGAGTGAATGAATGTGTGTGTTTGTGTGTTGTTGACAAGGGAGTGAATGTGCAAGCGAGCCATGGAGGGTAGTAGTAGTTCTAATGGCACTTCTTATTTGTTGGCTTTTGGAGAAAACAGTGGTGGGCTATGTCCAATGACGATGATGCCTTTGGTGACTTCCCATCATGCTGGTCATTATCCAATAAATCCTAATCCTAGTAATAATACCAATAATAATGCAAACACAAACTGTCTCTTCATTCCCAACTGCAGTAACAGTGGAACTCCTTCTATCATGCTCGACAATAACCACAACAACAACAACGATGATAACAACAACACTGGGGTAGGGTACTATTTCATGGAGAGTGGCCACCACAACCACCGCAACAACAACAATGGAAGCTCCTCCTCTTCTTCCTCTTCTGCTGTCAAGGCCAAGATCATGGCCCATCCTCACTATCACCGTCTCTTGGCAGCATACGTCAACTGTCAGAAGGTTAGAAAAGAAGAAAAAGCTTGCTTTTAACTTGTTGAGTCTTGTGTGATGTATTTGTACACCCGAACACCCCCCGCCTCCTTGTGTAATAAAGGTAGACAGATTTTGTGGTTGAAAACGATCGATGCTAAATTAATTACTTTCTGCACACTCCCTTTCTTTGGCAATTTCGGATCTGAGTTGTGTAGCATGTGTACTGTGAATTGTGGACTTGGTTTTTTGTTTCTTTCTATTAAAAACACTATGTTGATAAGTTATGTTCCATCGTAAGAAAGAGAATTTGCAAAGAAGTCAAAAAACCCTTTAAAGCAGAAGTGATAAAGACAGTTTGCTTCATGGAAATTATATCATGTGTTTTGTAGCACGTTCTCATATTACATGATACATGGTTTTCCCACGTTCTTTGCAGGTTGGAGCCCCGCCTGAAGTGGTGGCAAGGTTAGAGGAAGCATGTGCTTCTGCGGTGACAATGGCGGGAGATGCAGCTGGATCCAGCTGCTTAGGTGAAGATCCAGCTCTAGATCAGTTCATGGAAGCTTACTGCGAGATGCTGACCAAGTACGAGCAAGAACTCTCCAAACCCTTAAAAGAAGCCATGCTCTTCCTTCAAAGGATTGAGTGTCAGTTCAAAAATCTTACAATTTCTTCCTCCGACTTCGGTGATGACCCACTTTCTCTCTCTATCTATGTTATCTTCTGAAATTATTTTTCATATTTAATGCGAAGATCTGTCAACGTTAGGTGAAAAAACTTGGATATAGCTCCTTCCGTGAGTAAATGTTCTTCTCATGTCAGAATTGGAACTTAACAAAAGATTTACATAAAGTATCGAGATAAAACTTTAATTCTAATTAAAAAAATTAAGAAAACATCGGAAGCTGTTCTTAAATAACTACTCCTAATGAGTATATCTAAGTTGTCAGGTTGTTTCTAACGTTAATTGCTTTGTCTTTGATGTTTGAGTAATTGACTACCAATGCATGCCTGTGTTTTAAGGAAGCGTGTTGTGAGGATTGAAATGCGCTTAAAGTTCATGAAGCACCACTTTTTCTTTTCAACTTTAGGTATCTTTAACAATCATTGGTCTATACGCTTCCTTTGATGTATTTTATTTTGGTGGCTAGTCTTTGTATTTGTGAGGGTTTCAAATACTGGCATCGGTGCCCTTGTTCAAAGCGTGGCTTTGTCTGTCAAAGTGTAGATGGTGGTGTGGTACATATCTGTATCCTCTTCTTGGTGTTAGTGCATTGATTAAACTGTTTTGGTATCTTGCTAATTCGTCATCTCGTGTGTGCTAGATATTGACATATATACAGCTGTCTTTTTTGGAAATATAAGACTTTAGTTACATTCTTGTCATCTATTTCTCCATTTGATTTTTACCGAGATTCTCAGGTTTGGCTGGTTTGCTCCTTTCTTTGTGTTAAAGATTCTACTTGAAATGAATAGAATGATGGATGAAATGGCCGAGAGAAGCTTGCTGGTAAATAACCTAGGGATTAGGGTTTCTTCTTGCCCTGGAGTGGTAATTGCTGGGTAGAAGTTGGCTACATGCTCTCGTTGGAAATGTAATAAGCAGACTAAAAAGTGGCAGAAAAGGCTGAAGTTCTTTTGGGATAAGTGCAGAATTTTAAAATTTGCCAGAGTGAATTTAAGCAGTAAACATACCACTAAAACTAAAACAATAGAGGGAACCTTCTATTCTTATTTACTACCATATCACTTTATCAGGGTATACTCTTTTGGGGTAGATGCATTTGCACTATTGAATGCTATGCTCTTTATTTTTTAGTTGTCAGTTTTCTTAAATAATTTTTATTGTTAAATTTTTGAATGAATATTGTTTTTGTTAGTCATGCTCTAACTTTTCACTAAAATTTAATTAATTTATATATATCTATATATATATATATATATATATATATATATATATATATATATATATATATATATATAGTGATGTAAAAAGAAAATATCAACTATTGTATTAAGATAAAAAAATTTACTATCTTTCTTTTTTTCTGCTTAATTTTTTCATTGATTCTTTAGCCATAATGGTTAGCAAAACAGCTTTTATATAAATAATTATAGTAATTGTGTTTCTTAAATTTGTGTTCTATCTTAGACAAAAGGGAAAAAAATGAAGTTATCTGAATTCTTCTCGTTGTTGTGATTTTGTTGTATGGATCAATAAATGAATCTGTCAAATCATTTATTTCAGTCGATTCAAATTAGTATCGTTTGGAAATAAAAGGTATTCCATAAAGTGATAACGTCAAAGAACTCTGTTGGTGAGATGTTTTCTGACCGTTGAGAATAGTGAGAAAACATGGGAAATAAAAAAATTAGAGTGTAACTCATGGAAAAGATTTTCTCCTATAGCGAGGAGAAAAGATGACATGAGTTAAAGAGAAAACTAATCAAATGACAAGCAAACCCTTATCCTAACTAAATTTGGGATAACTGCCATTTATATATAGTCTTAGGCCTTGTATGAGAGGCAAACTGAATGACATTTTGATAGTTTGTGGACGAATAAGGGCTATTTACTTTATATTAAATTTTTATAGAAGAACTAATCTAAAGTTAATGGGAAGTAAAGTATTAAAGTGGCTATTTACTTTATATTTGTTATATTTGAAGAGTATAAATGCAATTTAGCATTTTCTTTTTGCTTTCCGCTCCTTTATTTTCTTTCTATCCAAGCAATAAAAGATCTTTTACATTTTAGTTTTCTCTCTATCCAAATTCCTCCAAATGATGCTGTTGGAGTTGTTGTGAGATAGATAATGTCATCTTTCACTTCACAGCATTAAAGGGTTTTTGGCGTGAGGGGTGAACTTGTTTCGTGAGATACCACTTCCCATTCCTCAGGATGATAGTTATTTTGTGGTACAAGAACCTTTCATGATTGATTGGTGGTAAGCTGAATTTTGGTCTTTCCTATTCCCAATTCTGAATATGATGAAATTGAACATACGGAGGTGCTTTTGTATATAGTTGCGTATCAAGCCTAGGCTTTTTCTTGAAAGGGTTTGGTTAGTCTTGAAAGAGTTCAAGCTGTTTATATGGTTGGTCCTTAACAATAATGATAAGCCAACTTTCAGCATAGTTGATAAGTAGTTGAGTTTCTTAAACGTGTTGTGAGCTTGTTTCTTGATGATGTGCATGCAGAAGACTTTGTTAGGAAAGGCAGCTCATTTTATAACGAGTGAAAAAATTGAGAATCAAAATTTTCAGTTGTGTCGCCCAATTTGTTTCCTCAAACTGTTGTGTGTAATTGGACTGATAGAACATGTAATTTCAAAGGTTAGTGCATGCATATATTGTCTTTCCTGTGATTGCTTTTGCTTCCATAGGTACTGAATCTTCAGATGCATTTGTCATATTTGTTAGGATTATGACCATAGAGTTGCAGTACTAATTTATTTGCACAGCTTAAACTGGGAATGGATATACATACTGTCATATCTACAATGCTGATTGTTCAATGAAATCTATAGTTGAATATGACAACCATTAACATTAGTCAAACTTTACTGCAATTGTGCTAATGACTATAAATGAAAATGAGTAAAAGCTTTTGCATGTTTGCTGGATATGATCACTAGTCATTATTGAGTTTAAACGAGTCACTGTATTGTAGCTTAAAGATACTATGGAATATATCCATAAAGTAGCCATTCATAAGTTACATTGGAGCAGCATATGTTCACGATTACACTTTTTCGTCCATAACCTTGTCTGACCTAAAGAAAAACGGAGCGTCCATTTTCTGAGTTAAGATGGATAGAATAATGTTTCGACTTGGCACCTGGCTCTTTACCCGATGCACCAATTTAAGTGCAAACTTTTAGTGGTGTGGATAAATTATTTCCTCATGATTGCAAGCAGTACTTGTAGTTATTCTTTTCTTTAAATCCTCATGAAATGTTTCCATACCACATTTACTTTATAATTCAACAAATAGAAAACAAAGCTTTTATTTCTATGTTTTACTTTCTTTCATAAGTATCAAGATTGTTAAATATATTTACGTTATAGTATTCACTAAAATCATTCAGCTACGTGCCACCGTAGTTTGCCTTTAGGAAAATAATGCAGGGACATGGTATATGATCAATCCAAACTATTTTCTAGTTTCAACTTTTAACTAGTTGCAACAATATATTCTTGTTGGAGAATTCTTGATTTTTTCGTGAGTCATAGAATTCTTGTTGGAGAAAAGTAGAGGGAAGTTAGTCATGTCACTTTGAACTTGAGTTATTATTACTATTTGCTGTATTTGTATGTATGGTTTTACTTAGCACGAGATATTAAAGCTAGATTGAATAAGACCTTGTTTGAGAAATATGTAGATAATGATTTTAGTGAGTATTATCATAACTGAGTTGATTGTTGTTATGTTCAGCTTGTAATGAGGGTGGTGATAGGAATGGATCATCTGAAGAGGATGTTGATGTTCAGAGCATGATAGATCCCCAGGCAGAGGACAGGGAATTAAAGGGGCAGCTTCTGCGCAAGTACAGTGGATACTTGGGCAGTCTGAAGCAGGAGTTCATGAAAAAGAGGAAAAAGGGAAAGCTACCCAAAGAAGCAAGGCAACAATTGCTTGAATGGTGGAGCAGACACTACAAATGGCCTTATCCATCCGTATGTTCAATCTATTCCTTTCTATTGCCTTCTTCATACATAGATGCGCTGAACATAATGAGATTCCAAAACTACTGAGACCAAATTCATAACTAGACCATCACTTTTATAACAATAATATTACATTCTTAAAAAACAAGAGAACAATATTCTTAATGCTTGTGAATGGGAAAATACATTTTTCTTAGTTTTCATGTTAGGTTTGTTCATATACAGGAATCACAGAAGCTGGCTCTTGCAGAATCTACAGGTCTGGATCAGAAGCAAATCAACAACTGGTTTATTAATCAAAGGAAACGGCACTGGAAGCCTTCGGAGGACATGCAGTTTGTGGTGATGGATCCAAGCCATCCACACTATTACGTGGATACTGTTCTGGCCAATCCATTTCCCATGGATCTCTCCCATCCCATGCTCTAGCAAAATCATCGTTTGTGCCTCATAGATTTTCATGAACTCCTGTTGTCGCTAAAACCTTACAATTATTATATTTATATAATTAGTATTAATATGCTCAGAGCTGATATAAGCATTCTAAGAAATCCTAGATTGGTATACTATACTGTTGTACGCAGGTTTGGATCATCTAGTGAAACATAATATTCACAAAGTTATGAATAAATAAAATTCCCAAAATCTAAGTCCTTGTTTCTTAGGTTCCTTTTTTATCTTCTGTAGTTCTAGTAATTTAAGGTTTGATAGTCGCAATTTATTTGTGACCTATTTTGGTTGCCTATCGAAAGAGGTATGCCTAATATTATGGGTTGAACTGAGTCTATTACTTGAAATTTCACTGGCAAACTTGGAACTTTGAATTATTTTTCATTTTATTAGTTTAGTATGTAATAAATATTCATAACACCTAATAACAATCTTTATATTAAAATGTGTTTCTAACATGATGGATGTATAATTCAAACACTTACAGAAACTGTGAATGTGCTATTAAATATTTACTTAAATGTATTCTATATAACATGTTTTGGTTTGTGAATAGAAAATAAGTGTGCTTTGAACAATTTCGTTAGCAAGATCCGTTTAGAAAATATTAAGGACGGGCTTCCATGAATGAGAGAGCAATATTACACTCTGGTTCTTATTAAAGTCAACCCATTTATACTGTAAATAACTTCAAATAGGCAAATTATTATTAAAAATTTTACATAAGTTACAAACTAAGGACTTTTAATAGAAAAAATAAAATAAATATATTAAAATTTTTATTAATTAAAATTTGTTTGTAAAAATATTTAATATCTTATATATGTTATTTTTAATTTTAATATCCTAGACGCGGAAGGAAGAATCATAATTATCTGTGTTTGTAATTATGGATTAACAGAGAAAAACAACGACGAAAATACAATTATATATAGTTTCATTCTTCAACAACTATAAGAAGAAAGACAAAAAAAATCACCTGACATATATATAATTACACAAGAAAAATCATGTAAAGAAGTATATTACATTACGTATTTAACCTTAAATTACATTGCATGGGGTGATATGTCATAATTGAGAATGGATTATGTTACGTTATATATAACGTAATCGATTGTATTACATTATACAACGTAATATAATTAATTATATTTTATATAATTTAAATAATAAATAATAGTAATAAAATAATAATAATAAATAATTATAAATTGATATTTAAATAAAATTAATTAATAATACCAAGGATAATTTAGCCATTTAATAAATATATCATTTTTTATTTTTTAAATTTATTATATTTATTACTAATATTATATCAAACAAATCACTCATAAGTTTTTCATTAATTTTTTATCATTTCTCTTTTAATTCAAAAAAACCTCACTTTTCACTCCCTTTATCTTCGTTTTTTTTTTTTTTTTTTTTTTTTCACACTTTCAAATTCATTCTTTAGTCATATATCATATCCTACAATTATAAGTTAATGTAGAAACATCTGTCTTTCATCGGCGTTAATTTCCTCTCTAAGGATATGGTAGATTGCAGTTGTCTGAAGTAGATGCCAAATATATAGTATTTTCATTCTAAACCTTTTCAAGGTAAATATAATTCAGCTTCGCTCAAGTGCTTTAACTTTTAAAGGCATTCTAATTTAAGTTCAACTTTTCCCATGTGATATATTATACCATCCTAAAAGTACGATGCAGGATTATATATACTATTATATTATGGTAAAAGCTTAAATGAATCTGTTTTCAATCCTTAATGTCACAGTGAAGGACTTGTTTTATATACTACTGTTTAGTGAGTATATCATTCGAGAAAGTTACAATGAAAATAAATTATCGATATTTTTTTCTTGGTCCTCGTCGGCGTACTAAAAAAAATTCTATAATTCAATTTTACATAAGTTAATTAATAATTAATGTATACAAATAATTAGTAAACTTGCAATATTTACAAGTTTTTTACATTGGTTACTATATCGTTAATGTAGATAGGACTGACCAATAAATAATTGCAAAGTTAATTTTATTTTAGCAAGTGATTACGCAGCACAAAGGGAAGTTATGTTATTGTAAACTGTTTAAGAGAGGAGACTTCCATAGCATATGGTGTGACTTGTACGTTGATATCTATCTGATACTTCTTTTTCGAGAGCGGAGATAGAAGACAGTGTTGGTGAGCTTGGTGATTAAAGACATTTGTTACAGTATGCGTGTTTAAGGAAAAGAAACTTAACCAAACTACTTTGTGATGTAGAAGGAAGATTAGACATCAAAACTACACTTAATCTAAATATGCTAGTTTCTCCTTGCAAAATTATTAATCAAGATATACAATTGCCTAAAGGATCCTATTTGAGTGATTTAGAAAGAAGTATCTTTCATATGTTTTTTTAATATGAATATCTTCCCTTCGTAGATTATAATAATATGTTGAAAATTATTTTAGACAGACATCTTAATAGTTATGTAAACATATTTTTTTTTTTAATTTTCTTCAAAAAAATAATTTTAACATTTTTCTGTTTTACCATTAACAATGAAGTCTTTTTTGTATTGTAGTTTATACATTATTTGTCTTCTAGACATGCCTCAAACAATGTATTTCGATTTTTAGAGCCTTAATTCATCTAAAACTTAGGATATGAGATAGAGAAATGTCAATGTTATATTCAAAACCAAGTATATGATTTCAAGAAAGACATTTTCACTATACTACAATTATTGTAATAATTATTAACAACTTGTTATATAGTGTCCAAAGAAAAATTTGGCATTTGTTGTTATATTTTTACATCAAATATATTTAGTTGGCATATATATATATATATATATATATATATATATATATATATATATATATATATATATATATTTAAAAAATAAATTTATGAAAATGTTTTGAAATAAAATTGATTACTATTGTTCGTTTTTTT
>Ga0209489_104104_pt1 | contig 27273 bp, 31 predicted proteins | sample SiratrowhiteBW_FD_187527 | JGI IMG/M metagenome (GOLD analysis project Ga0209489, IMG submission 187527) | Root nodule microbial communities of legume samples collected from California, USA - Siratro white BW (SPAdes) (version 2) | ecosystem: Host-associated > Plants > Roots > Nodule | place... | reverse complement strand
GCAAAATCGTCGGCGCCCCTTCAAGAGAGGGCGCTCCGGAGAGATGGCCGAGTGGCTTAAGGCGCACGCTTGGAAAGCGTGTGTGCGGGAAACCGTACCGTGGGTTCGAATCCCACTCTCTCCGCCACCCGCCAAAAACGATCTCGTACTTGGAGCTGCAGGCAGGCCAAAAACTCGGCCGTTTTCCTGCACTTTCCCGAGCGGAGAACTCCCAGCAGTCCTCCAACAAGGGCCTGAATGAAGCCGGAGAACCGAATTTTCTCCGAATCTTTGAACCCGCAAAATCGGTCCAGTACGACATTGCTCAGAAAATCCACGGCTTGGCTGCGCGGCGGTTTGAATCCGTCTCGCCCAAGCAAAGCATCTGTCTGTGGAACAGGAGGTCGATGGTTCGAGCCCACCCAACTGTACCATTCAAATCAAATACTTAGGTCAACCCTCCGAAGGTCGCGATCTTGGGTAGCTACCATCTAGCTACCGCGACGCGGCGGGCACTTACTCCGACGCGCCCGCTACAGGAAAGCGGCCGAGGAAGAAACATCAAAGCGGCCATTCCAACTGTGTGATGCCGCCTGCAATCCACCGACTCAAGTAGCCGTTGGTCGGCAGATGCGAGGCCAGATCGTTCGCCCAACAAGGAATTGTGGGCTCCTCGCGGTAGTTGCGCGCCCACATCGACTCGCGCATCTAGGGTCGGAAATTTGCTTCGGGGTGGGGGACACACGTGACATTCAAATCTTTCAGTTTCGCGCTTGAGCGGCCAATCGCTCAAGTGTCTAAAACACCGTTGCAAATTAGATTCGGAAGAAGAGCTTTCCTCCAAGAGTTAGCACGATGATTTTTGAAGTCTCCCCGTCTCAGATCGAGGAGCTAGACCAGACGGACCTCGTTTTGTTGCTTCGACGGCTGTTACACGCCGAAGCCCAAAAGGCAGGCATCGACTTGAGAGGGGTCTCTGTTCCTCTTCAAATCAATGTTGCCGACGGAGGCGAAGATGCACGCATCTCTTGGCAGGGAGGCGAGCAGAGGACCGATTACATCCCGTGCAGATTTACAGTCTTTCAATCGAAAGCTTCCTCTCTTCGCCCTGCAGGGTGGATGAAAGAGACGTGGACGAAGGGAAGCCAGAAAACGGGACGCACGCGTGTACTTAACTCTGCGCTAAAAAAGGCAATAGCCGAGAAAGGCGCTTATCTAGGTTTCACGTCTTCGGCTCTGGTTGGAAACAAGCCAGACGAAGCGGTCCAAGCAATTCGTCTAGGCATAAAGGAAACTGGTGCCGATCCAACTCTTCTTAAGGCGATAGAAATATACGACGCGAACAAAATAGCCGCGTGGTGCTCCACCCACCCCTCGGTTTCTGTTTGGCTGAATGAGCACAAGTCTGGCCTCTCACTAGGGGGCTTCCAGACCGTAGAAGGATTTGGGAAGCAGGCTGACTTCTCCACTATTCAGCACGTAGCTGACAATACCAAACGGTACGTTGTGAATGATGTATCACTTGGCGCCACGGATAGCGGAAGGGGACAAAGCGGAAATGTCCTAACATTTGAGCAAGCGCGAGAAAGGTTGTCCGACCATCTCATGCAGCCTAAAAATATTGTCCGGCTAGTTGGCCCCTCCGGTATTGGCAAGACGCGATTCTGCTACGAGCTACTTAAAGACATTTCTACGGTTACAAAGGAGTCGCGCTCGGTCTCGGCGATCGTCTGCGATTTCCGCAACGTCGGCACTACGGTATTTCAGATTGCCCAAAGGCTTGCAGAGCAAGGAAGTCCCACACTCATAATAGTTGACGAGTGCAGTCGGGAAGCAGCCCAACAATTGGCAGGCATCGTGCTGGCTGACGGCAGTCTCTTGCGGTTGCTTACCATCGACCTCGATGACCGGCCAATTCAGATCGATAACTGCCTGAATATCTCCCTCAATCCCAGCGATACTGCCTTAGTGGAAGGAATAATTCGACAGAGACTTCCCAAGGCTACCCCATCGGAAATCTCCTATATCAGCAACCTTTGCGGTGGATTTCCAAAAATTGCCGTCCTAGCAACCGAGAGTTACGTCAAAAGTGCGCCAGTCCTAAAATCAATAGAAGACGTGGTCGAACGCATTTTGACTGGCGCAGGAATAACAGAGGATGCCCAGGTTAGAGCTATTGAAGGGCTTTCACTATTCGAGAGCCTCGGAGCAGATGATGACCTGAGCGAGCAATTCGACCTAGTTGCTGAACGCTTGTCAGCGCTTTCTGGCGACTTAATGTTCGAGCATCTCTCTCGGGCCGCTTCTCACCATCTCGTAGAACGACGGGGTCGCTTCTTCGTAACACAGCCACTTCCGATAGCGTCCTTCCTTGGAGCGAGGAGGCTGAGCCGGCTTCGCGTCAAGTCGATACTGTCATTCTTGGAGTATGCGACACCGCTCACCCAAAAATCGTTTTTTGCGCAATGGCGCTATTTCGATCATAGCAGAACGGCCCTTGAAGTTACCGAGCGCTTGTTTTCCTTAAACGGAGCATTTGGCTCGTTGGAAAGCTGGAAGACCAAGCATGGCTCGGAATGTGTGAATGCCCTCGTACATGTTGACCCGAACACGGTTGGAGATGCCGTACGCCGGCTGCTGGGCGATTTGAGCCTTGACGAACTAGCCGATTTGGGCGCGGGACGACGGCACATCGTATGGGCTCTCGAAAAGCTGGTCTTTCGCAACGAGACATTTGATATAGCTGCGCGACTGCTGATGCGCTTAGGAGCTAGAGAAACCGAAAAATACTCGAATAACGCGACTGGGTTATTCAAGCAGCTCTTTCACGTTCAACTAAGTGGCACCGAAGTAGCTCCTCCAATGCGCTTCATTGTTCTGGACGAAGGTTTAGCCAGCAATGATCCGCAGACAATTGCCTTGTGCATCGAAGCATTGGACGAGACCCTTTCCCGAAGTGGTTTTACTCGCTCGGTGGGATCGGAGCAGATAGGAACACGTCCCCCACTAAGCGATTGGTCAGCAAAGACTTGGGGCGACGTATTCGACTTCCATCGTCAGGGCTTGCAGCGCCTTATGGCTCTGAGAAAGAGTAAACCTGAGTTCGCACGAAGGTGCGAACTTACAATAGCGCGCCATCTTCGTGGATTGATTTTCGAAAACCTCCTCCCAGATATCGAGAATGTAGCAAAGCTTATCGCGGGAGAGCGAGGCTTATGGCTAGATGCGCTCGAGTCTATCGGCGATTGGCTATACTATGATCGCACTGGAGCCCCCGAGGCGCTAGCTATCCGGGTGCGCGCGCTTTACGATTCTCTTTTTCCCACAGACGAAGTCGAGCGGGCGCTTCTCTACACCAAATTTTGGTCGGCCGACATCCACGATCCAGACCAAGTGTATGATCGCGAAGATGCAAGTACAAAGGACTTTGAATACGCGACTACGAAGGCGGTCGAACTTGCGGAACAGATTGCTAAGAACCCCGCAACAACGGAACGAGCCATTAGAACAATGGCTGCGGAGGAGCTGCATACTGGATTTCCGTTCTCGCGCGCGCTCGCCTTACACGTACCGGATCCGGTGTCATCATTTCAGCTAACCGTTGATACGTTTGACAAGTCGGACGGCGCTGGGCTGCAGTTCCTACGGGGTTTCCTCAGCGGTGCGGATGCCAGAAGCGGAGCGGTAGGCGACGTGTGCATCAATATCGCACTGGCCTCTGATTTGCTGAAGAAGCAGGCTATCAACGTTTACACATCGGTGGGCATTACACCCGCCCGGCTAGAGGACGTTAGAAGGAGCCTCAAAGAGGGGACTCTTCGACCAAGAGACTGCTCATATCTTTCCTATGGTCGGGGTATGGACACTCTCGATCCAAATACATTCACACCACTGCTCGACGACTTGAGCTCGGAACATGGCGCAGAAGGAGCATGGACCGCCCTGGAGATTATTTCGATGTATCAGCATGGCCGTGCCACGCTAAATACGTCTCTAAAAGACAGGGTCAAAGTGATTGTTACGTCTCCAAAGTTGGTTGAAAAGATCGAGCGAGGAACGAGAGACGGCCATTTGTTCGAAAGCTCCATTGAACTCTTGGTTCGTCACGACGGGGTGGACGATGCTGTTCTCGCGGGCGTAGGAGATCAGATAGCGAGGCTTTGCCGGTCATCAGATACAGATGCGATCTTCACGTTGGATGGCCCCATTCGCAAAGCTTTGCGAAAGCTTCTAGCTTTCAAATCATCAGCCCTCTGGTTGTCGATTTCACGCTTCTATGAATTCGCTACGGACACCGAACGCTTTTGGTTAAAGCATCTCGTGGGGCCGTCGGATCACCAGTTTGACGGCGAAAGCCACAATCTAGAAGGCGTCTTGTTTGATGTACCCAAGGACGATCTAATAGCTTGGGCACGGGTAGACCCAGTACGGCGCGTAGAGTTTCTTTGCGAATTCTATCCGGTGCTGGAACAAGACGCCGAAAACGCGCCACGCTGGCATCCAGCCCTACAGTCGCTGGCCGATGAGTTTGGTGGCATAAGCGAATTTCGAGACTCGCTTGCCCATCGGCTGTATCCAAGATCGTGGTCCGGATCGATCATTCCTCACTTTGAAGTCTACTTGGAACCGCTCAAAAAGTGGTTCGAACATCCCATTTCGCAGCTAGCGATTTGGGCTAGAGAACAACATCGGATAATTGAGAGGCGCATAGCAGAGGAACGTAAAAGTGAAATCGAAGACTGACTGCTTTCGAAGTTCGGACCTTTCAACGCGAGGTCCAGGCCGCGTTCGATCGGGTAAAGCTTCGGCGAAAGCAGTCCTCCCTTGTTCTTGGAGAGAGTTAGCCCATGGAAAGATTCTATATCGGGGCAATCCTTGTCCTCCTTGCGACTTCAGCAGAAGCCGCCTGCAACCGAACTTACATCGAGGCCGCGATTGATCAGCGGGTCCCTGGATGGGCCATCAAATTTTCGGACGGCTGAACGCGTCAACAACATCTGCACCCTCTGTGGCAATTTCGAGGGTGGTGAGTTTCGGGCATGTGTGATGGAGGAAGTGGAGGCCATGGCGGGCCGAGCACGAAGCGCCGCCCGCAAAACCTTTGGAAATTGATGGAAACTGAATGTGCACGCCGCGCGGGAGCGGGTTACTGCTCAAGGCAGGCGAGCGAATTTTGGGCCAATCCCCGGGGCCGGTCGGCTAGTCCAGTGTAGCAGCCCGAATGTCGTTGAGCACCGCCAGCGTCATCTCGTTCACTCCGCCTTTCCGGCTCTTCACCATCTCCATGTAGACCCCGAGCGCATCCGGAAATTGTCCCGGTAGGAGCGCATCGCTTTCCTCAAGACAGTTTATAAGTACCTGGAAAGCCACAACCATGGCGGAGCCGTAGGCGGCGATGGCTTCGCCTTCAGGCGAGAGTTTCTTGTCTGGCAACGATCCCTCCCACGCCAAGCGCAATAGCGCGGCGTGCGACGCTGACCGGCTATCGGCGCTTCTTTGTCGGCGGCACAATTAGCTCGTAAGGCTCGACATCGAGCACTTTCGCAAGCTTCTCGAGGACTTTGGGACTAGCGTAGAACGCGCCCTTTTCAAGCTGGCTCAGATAGCTTCGGCTGACCTTTGCCTTACAGGGACCCGTCCTGCGCAAGTTCCTTTTTTGCGCAGACGGCGGAGGTTAGCGGCGAGCCTCCGTCTGAAAAAGTCTCACCCCGGATAAAATTCAATTTTCGGTGGCCGAAAGAATGCAATCGTTGAACGCTCGAAAGTCGAATAGATGCGCTTGTTTTCCTGTGCTCAAGAACCCATAAGGCTGGAATCGCACCTCGTTCCTGTAGTCTCGGGATTTCATTTCACAGAGTGCAGACTTCTTGGCACCTATCGCGGAGTGGTACTCGGTGATCTTTATGAACTTTGCCATTTCCTGAAGCCCGGATTGCACACAAGTCTCGAGCAGGGCTGATGCTTCTTCGTAAGATTTTGCCTTCCGTGCGGCCTCTTCATCCCTTCGATGGCAAGGCGCTCGTCGGCTGCCGAAAGCAGCGGCTCGCCAGCCTTAATTTTTCGATCGCGTTCAATTCGGGCAAATTCCTGGAGTTTCTCCCATTCCTTCCGGATTTCTGACTCCATATCTTTGTAGCTCTTGTCTCCAAACTCTCGTGCCGGATCGCCGTAGGCCTTGGAGGTGAATGATACCGAGCAACAAATTAGGAGTGCTGCGAATGTTGTTATTGCGGCAGTGCGTTCCAATTTTGGCCTCACCTCAGCTCTCCTCGTTTGCAATAAACGGTTTTTTCAAGTTCGCTCTGCCGTAGCCAACCTCGAATTTCGCAAATTTCTCACGTCGCGTCAGAGGGCCTATTGCCCAAGCGGCGCAAGAGAGTTTTGGGCCCGTCCCCCCCGGGAGTGACGGATCTGTTAAGATGGGGTCCGCGAAGATGCCTACACATCGAACAGCTTTCCCAGCCATGGCCACAGCGTGAAGCCCGAATTAGACCACGTCACAAAAAGGTACGAAGCAACCAATATCCACGGAGAAGTTCAAGCTCCGCCAAGCTGATTTCATTTGGTGTACTTCGTCCATCAGCGTCCGGGCGTGACAAAGAGCCTCCGCCGCGTCTTGCCGAGCGTGCACGAGAAGCCTATCGCGTGTGTCTACGTCTAAGCGGTAGTGAGGCTGTTCGTTCGCGTACCTTCCAAGTTCGGAGTGCAAAACGTTAAGCGCAATAATGTGATTAGCTTGTTTATCCCAATTGGAGCCGGGCAAGGAAAAGTCTTTCAGCGACTTAAGGGCGCCGGCCAATGCTTCCTCTGCCGTCTGCTTATCTTCCATGGTGCAACTCCGCTCCCCGCCTATCGTGCATAGTTAACATGGGCCAGCGCGCCATGTCGCGCTGCGCTCACAGACTTCTCCTTCTGGCGAGCTCTCTCTAGGCGGTATCTCTCAGTCAAATGTCGCCTCAAGCAAGGCTGCCACTGAACGAAATTCAGGACTCACCTACGGTCCCAGTTGAGGTCGAGCTGTCAATGAGTTGCAGCATGCATAAGTCCTGCAGGCAAGTCGAGCAACGCGATGACGATCTATGGCCATTACTGTTGAGCCCGGGCCTGATGAAAGGCCTCTGGAACGCAATCGATTGGTTGTCTCGATCGACTTCAGAGCCTCCAGTAATTCGACTTGACTGCCTCCATCGTGCAGTCGGACGCATGCGGGGTGGTCCCCCTCCCATATTCCATAACATTCGATGTGCAAATCCGCGCCCAGCCCAAGTTGGAGAGGGCTTTAGCGGCTTCCGGTATCCCGGGCCGATGAACTGAGCAGAGCCTGCTGCTGGTCCCACTCAGCTGGGATGGACTTCAGCAGCTGAGTCAGCTCAAGCCCTTCTGGCTGCAGTCCGTTCAGGATGGCTTCGGTGATGGCCGGCGAGAGCAGGGTGAGGCGAAGCACCCGGCAGAGATAGGACTCGTTGATCTTCTCGGCCTTGGCAAGGTCTCGCACTGAGCTAAAGAGGTTCGATTCAAGCATGTTGCGCCAGCGATGGGCGCGCACCACCGCCTTGATCAGCGTGTTGTCGACGTTGGGCTTCGGCGGTGACCAGGCCTCCGCATTAGCAGGAGTTACGACGCGTTTACGACCACCCTGCCGGCGGAACGAGATCGGGATGCTCACGACCATTGTTCGACCCTCGCGACCGAGCTTCGGTCGACCAATGGGACCCAGGGTGAGGGTGGTCGGTCGGTTCATTCGGCGGCCTGCTGAAAGGGTTGGGGCTGCAGTTCGGAGGAGAGCGAGGTCAGACCTTGGATCTTCAGGGTGATGTCCATCCGCTCGGCATGCATGTCGATGCGCTCGACGAGCAGCTCGACAATGCGCGCCTGTTCTGCTGGAAACAGCTCGTCCCAGAGTTCGTCAAAGCCAACCAGAGCGCCCCGCACTTCCGCCTCGCTGATATCCGTGGACTGCTTGCGGAGAGCACGCCAAGTCTGAACGATCACTTCAGGTGTTTGCAGCAGTCGGCGAACTTGATCGATGATGATTCGCTCCAGCTCGGCCGCGGGCACCAACTTGACGGGGCAGTCTGATCTGCCCTGCTTCATCGCGGTTTGGCTGATGTAATAACGGTAGAGCCGACCAGATTTGCGGGTGTGGGTTGGCGACATTGCCGCCCCGTCCGGCCCGAACAACAGACCCTTCAACAAGGCAGGGGTTTGTGCCCGGCTGTTGTTGGCGCGCTTGCGCGGGCTTTCCTTGAGGATGGCGTGGACCTGATCCCAGAGCTTCCGATCGATGATCGCCTCGTGCTCGCCTGGATATGAGGTGCCCTTATGAACGGCCTCACCAAGATAGACCCGATTGTGGAGGATCTTATACAGCACCCCCTTATCCAGGAGGTGTCCGTACCTGGTGCGTTCGTTGGCTGCGACCAGCTCGCGCGCCAGCAGGGTCGCGGACTTGAGCTGCACGAACCGCCGAAAGATGGACCTGACCCGCTCGGCATCGGCCTCGTGAATGAGCAATTTGCGATCGCGGACTTCGTAGCCGAGCGGCGTCCAGCCGCCCATCCATTTGCCACGCTTGCGAGAGGCCGCGACCTTGTCGCGAATTCGCTCGCCGATCAGCTCTCGTTCAAATTGGGCAAAGGTCACCAGGATGTTGAGCGCCATGCGGCCCATGGCGTCCTTGGTGTTAAACGATTGGGTGACTGAGACAAACGTCACTCCATAGCGTTCAAAGAGCTCCACAAGGTTGAGGAAGTCGAGCATCGACCGCGAAAGTCGGTCAATTTTGTACACGACGATGACGTCAATCTTACCGGCTTTGACAGCCGCGAGGAGCTGCTTCAGGGCCGGTCGCTCGAGAGTGCCGCCAGAGAAGCCGCCATCGTCGTAGCGATCGGAAACGGCGACCCAGCCCTCCGCTCGCTGGCTCACGATGTAAGCCTCACAAGACTCTCGCTGCGCATCGAGGGAGTTGAAGTCCATATCGAGGCCTTCTTCGCTCGACTTGCGGGTATACACCGCGCACCGGACTTTACGGGCTGCGGAGCGGCCCGCGTCTGCGCTCTCGAAAGTGCTCGCGAACGGGGAGGGCCGGCGCTTCTGCGCTTTGTGGGAGGTCATTTGCCGAGCGAATTTTTCAAGCCGAAGAAGACCCAGCCATTCCATTTGGTGCCCGTGATCTGGCGGGCGACTGAGGACAGGGATTTGTAGGGCCGGCCGAGGTATTCGAAGTCGTCGTGGCGAACGGTGACGCAGTGCTCGACGCCCTCCCATTCGCGGATCAGCTTCGTCCCGGCCACCGGCCGCAGCAGCGGCCGAGCCTTGCGATCCGCCGGCTTCTGGTCGGCATACTGCTTGGCCATTGCCTTGAGCCGCTCGGTGGTTTCCCGGCTTAGGCCGCCATAGGCCAATTCCTGAATTCGGTAAGCCAGTCGGCTCTCCAGGAAGCGCCGGTTATAGGCAGGGGGCTCGGTCTCAAAAAGCTCGCGCCAGCGGGCCTTCAAAACGGGGGCCGAGGCGCCTTTCAGGGCTGCCAGCTGCGACAAAACGGCATTTTTCACGGGGTAACTTCCTGTGGCTTGCGGGTCACATCACCCCCAGACAAACCCGCGCAGTCGAGCAGAGAATTTGAATCATAGGTCAAATTTTGACTGGACTTGCGCTCGAGAACACGCTGGAGGCCGACCGCCAAAATGCTGGCTACCTCTACCAAACCGTCCTGATTGCTTTGAACTGCTGCCGGGTTCATGCCGGCAAACTGCATTTCGTAGCGAGCGAGCGCTAGGACGTTTTTGAGCTACCGCACTCCGCGGGCCTCAAACGTGCAGCAGCGCGCTCTGCCGTCGTGGATGGATCGGCAAATTTAGCTGAACTAGCGACGACTACATGCTCCTATTTGCGACTTAGCCCGCGAATCACCGAGCGAGTGTCATGCCCAAAGCTAAGCAAAGCGGAATCCCCCTCAACGAGATCAGAAAGCTTTCCTATTCGGAAGAAGACGGGGAGGTGGTCGTCAGCGTCAGGACGAGAGGATTTCTCAGGGATATTGATGTTCGAGACACGAAGCATACGCTTCATAAGCGGGTATTCATTCCGGACGGCAAGACGGAGTTGGCGGCTCTTGCGGACCGATTACGTGCTCATTTAGATGCAAGGGGGTTGCCGACCGACAAGACGGAGGTCATCCCGATCGAGCTTGATTGGGGGTACGATCCGAAGGAGCACGGAACGGTTGCTGACGAGGATCTCTGGTTCGGCATTTCACAAGACTCGACAGAGCCATTGACGGTTGATCGGCTATCAGCCGAGCTCTTGCACGCGATTATGCGGCTGCAACGGAAATTCAATGACGACGATCTAAGCAATATCTTTCGAGCGATGTGCGTGTATCACCTCTACTCAGCCGCCGGAGAGCTTAATGAGTTGGCGACCCAGGGCGAGACATCACGAGGCAACCTCGGGAAGGGACCCCAGGTCAAAAAGGACTGGGGTGCGGCCCAGCGAAAGCTGATCTTGGAGATCGCGCGGGAGTTTTGGCTGCTGCATCCGAACCTAAAAGGTCAATATTTCAATACGGCGAAAAAGATTCAACTCGCGGTGAACGAAGCGAGGGCGAATCAGTCTCTCGGCGCCGAGCCTCTAGCCATAAGGACGATCTCCAACCAATTGCGTAAGGCTTTGCAAGAGGTAGGCGGCCTGCTCTAAGAGGACCGAATTCGCCAGTTCGGACATGCTGGCGTACTGAATTGGCCAATTCGGACGTGCAGTGGGTTTGCTGCGATACGTCATCTGACTACTCCTCGCGCTGAAGCGTATTTGATCGCGCCTTGGAGGGCTACGATGACTACCGCCGAAACTGGTCACATTGCGTTGTTGACCGAGAAGCAGGCTGCGCGCTTGCTCTCAATTTCATTTCGAACTCTGCAGGCATGGCGAAGGATCGGCACAGGTCCCTCCTTCATAAAGCTGGGACGCGCCGTTCGATATCGTCAGCAAGATCTCGTGGAATGGACTGAGGGGCACCGTCGGGCAGGGTAGACGAGTCAAGCGCACGCCATGACCACTGATCGCGAAGATGCTGACGATCTGTTCGAAAAGAGAAGTCAACTCCTGCCGCTCACGCCGCTTGCGCAAGAGTTAAACGCGTACTTTTTGCGCGGAGGCTCAATTGAGGGTGCAATACAGTTCGTTGCTGCTCTCGAACGGGCGGGCAAGCGAGTAGCGAGTAGGCGAAGACAAAATCAAACTCTCGGCTTCCGCCTGCCTCCCGACTGGCGGCCGGCGGCAGAAGATTACCAATTCGCAGTGGCGCGCGGTCTCAGTGGCGAGCGCACGCTGATAGAAGCGGAGAAATTCACAAACTATTGGACCGCCAAAACCGGCGCCAGCGCGATGAAACGCGATTGGTCCGCGACCTGGCGCAACTGGATCCTGAATGCATTGGAAAGACAACATGGTCTCAATGGTCACTACGGTGCCGCTGGTGCTGCCCGACATCCGTCAACTACCTCAGATGCCATCCTTGCCGGGATGGGTCGCCTCGCGGCTCGCCTTGGTGAAGATGGTCGAGCAGCGCTCGGAAAAGGACGGGAAGTTCCACCAGAATCTTCCGACTCTCCCCCGCGGCTTGCTCTTGAGCCTCCAAGAAGTCGCGGCGATTGAAGCTTATGTGGCCGGTCTTCAGAAATTTTGTGAGCAAACAGCGAAGAAAAACGAGCGTTTCCGCGCAGACCTGCTCGCAATCATCGCACGCATGATGCTGGGGCGACCCTCGTCACCTCAGAATGAGCTTGGTGTGGAGGCGAGCGGTGAAGATTACTTCGACGCGCTGGAAGACCTGCCAATTTGGTCCCTCTCCTCATCATATCGCGGGTGGCTCAGGGGCGAGGTCGCCCCCGGACCGGAAGGGCGAGTCTATGCCACACAGTGGCGTCCAGATCCCACAACGTGGCGCCGTCTCGGGATCGAGGAACTGCAAAAGGTTCAGAGCCGCGTCAATCGGTTATCAATTCTGCTGAATGCCGAACCGTTGACAGAATACGACGAAGTGCACTGCGCGCGGATGAGAGAAAAGTTCGCGGATCTGCTCGCAGTTCTTAAAGGCGCTTAGTTCTCTGTAATCTTCGAGTTCGTAGACGCTGGTCGGTTAACGGCGGCGGCGTCAACGATAATACCTACCGTGGGATGCAGCCAAGGTATACCCGGCCTCAAGCGTGAGGGTGGCTGCCGGCGCGATGAGCGGCGCCGCAAGTAGACGCGACCTGCACGTCTGCCATCGGCAGTGCAGGGTCCGACAGCGACGGGCCTGGCTCCGCCGAGCATTGATCGCTGAGGACATGGGAAGCATCTCGATGCGAATGCATCGGGATAGCTCGCCTATGTCCTCTGCAACAAACCTTCACCACCGAACATTCGGAAGCGTAATCTCGTTTCTTGGTCGCTCCTCCCGCTGTTCGGATTGAGTACCACGGCGAACAGCGGGGCAACTGAGCTCGGCTCTCTACCTGTTCTCCCCCGAAGTGGTAGACCAGCCTGCCCATCCATCTTGCAGCAGTCCGCGATCATGCGAGGCCCTCTGGCGGTACAGAACCAAGGCAGGCAATTCACCCCGGCCACCGCGATAACGAGGAAGGATCGACAGGCGAGGGGGTGGGCAAAAGTCTAGCGGGAGGTTCTAAGGACCGGTCTCCCTGGTTCACACGCAAAAAGTTCAGAAATAAATACAAAAAGCCCAACTGGCTCGTCGGGGCGGGGATGGTGAAATCCTCAAAGCTATCCTTCGCACGGACCGGTCCCACTCTCAGTCGCAGATTTTTTTCACTCAGACCGACAATCCGGCGGCTCGGGACTGCCTCTTTGAGATGAGACCGCTTGATTATCAACTACTTGAGCGGGATGGTCCGGCCAAAGCGGCCCGATTATTTTCCGGGTTTTAGCGCTGGCCGACACGCTGCTTCCCTCTATCGCGGCTTTAGCGGCGTTGCTCAAGACGTTCCGCGCAAAGTGCCGGCCGTGTTTTAGCATTGCGTTCTCAATTAGATTAGAACCCTGATTCGCAGATGTCAGAGAATAAGGAGGAGCAGTGAGTCGCTTTTATCCCACAGGTGCTCCGAAAGTGCTAAGTGCCGCGCAGAACTGGCGTGATGTCGCTTTACGACGAGGTAGTTCGATTTTCACTGCTGACCAGGTTTGGTCGACTGCGAACCTGGAGATGTTAGATCGGGTCTTTACTCAAAATCCTGACGAAACTGATCGACCATTTTCCGCAAAGCTCCAGGATCAGCTCAGCGCATGCACCGATCTAGTAAAGCAATTGGCAGCAGAGATACTATGGCTGTTGTTGTTGTGTCCCAGCAACATCTCTGCTGAACGAAAGCGCGAGAATATCAGGACTATCTGGGAGTGGTCACAGTCGCCGTACCCTGCGGAGAGTGAATGGCTGGCCGATGATGTTCTATCCGGTATCGGAAGTGGGGGGCCTGGCTACAGCAACCACCGTCCCAGAGAGCTAACCTTCTGCTTGAATTTTCTTCTTTCATTCCGACAGCTGAGTCAGCAGCGCCAAGATCTGCTGCTAACCCGTCCGTGGGAATTCGCAGAGTGGCTACAATCCGTGCCCGACGCGCAAGCGCGTCAATTCCGGCACATGATTCTTCATCTTCTATTCCCTGATGAATTCGAGAGGGTGTTTTCTGCAGGCGATCGCAAAGCGCTTGCTGAGCGCTTCGCAGGCGTATCCCCTCCAGAAACGAACAAAATGTCGGCAGTAGAGCTTGACAGGCTGCTGTACCAGACGAGAGCCAAGCTCGAGCAGGAATATGGCACGGCGGAGTTGGACTACTATAGGAGCCCACTTCGGGAGCTGTGGCAGCAGGATTGGCAAGCTGACAGTTCGGCGATAGCCGTCCGTCACGTGCGACAGGCGATCCAGGAGCTCAAAACAGGAGGAGTGCCGTCGGATGCGAGGTCGTCAAAATATGACCTTGTGGACGATGGACAGCGATACCCGCCCAAGCTTATTTTTTCACTTGCTTACAAATATGCCACGGGAAAGGAGCTGCCCAGGAACGAGTTTCCTGGAGGAGACGATACAGCTTCGTTTCGAATCCTTAGGAAGCTCGGCTTCTCGATAGTGCCGAAGGACTTGATTGGCGATCTCGTTTCCAAGTTCTTGGCTCAAGCGGATGCTGGTCAAGATCTGCGCACAAGCGAGTATCCGAAAGAGTATGGCAGTCTTCAAGTCAAGGTTAGTTTTGGCCAGGGGGTTTTCTCGCGAGTGCCTTGGGTTGCCTTCTTGGCTCCTGGCCAGAAGGTAAGCGAAGGCATCTATCCGGTCCTACTTTATTACCGAGAAGCAAAGGTCCTGATCCTTGCTTTAGGCGTCAGCGAAACCAATCCACCTGAAAAGAGCTGGGACCACACTTCTGAATTGAGCACCGTGGCAGATCTACTGCGCGAGAAGCATGGCAGAGAAGCAGAACGCTATGGTGACTCGTTCGTAGACGCCGCCTTTATTGTTCCCGACGGTCTGGAATTGAACAAGCTAACAGAGCGCTTGGATGATGTGATCGCTCGATATGAGCGTACGCTTCATTCGAGAGTCGAGGCGGTTAATCACCGACCTGTCCAGGAGCTATCATTAGCGGACCTCTTGAAAGACATTTTCGTTGAGCGCGAGTTCTTTGAGCGATTACTCCAACGATTGGAGTTGAAAAAGAACATTGTCTTGCAAGGGCCGCCAGGGGTAGGCAAGACATTTTTGGCCCGGCGATTGGCGCAAGCAGCAACTCAAGCGATAGAATCAGATCGCGTCGGGATGGTACAATTTCATGCTTCATATGCGTATGAGGATTTCGTTCAAGGCTATCGGCCCGATGGCAAGGGTGGATTCGAGCGACGGGACGGTGTCTTCATGCGGTTCTGTCGACGCGCGCTCGCAGATCCGGCTCGGCCATACGTCTTTGTCATCGATGAGATCAATCGAGCCAACCTGAGCAAGGTCTTCGGTGAGCTGTTGATGTTAATTGAAGGCGATAAGCGGAAAGAGCTCTATGCGGTTGAACTGGCGTACTCGACGGACGACGATGCGCGCTTCTATGTGCCGGAGAACGTTCATATCATCGGCCTCATGAATACCGCCGATCGATCTCTGGCACTGGTCGACTATGCTTTACGTCGCCGGTTCGACTTCTTCAGCATCATGCCTGGCTTTGAGACCGAGCAGTTTCGATTCCACATGCTGTCTAGGGGAATGTCAGACGATCTCTTCTCGTATCTCAAGCAGAGCTTCAGTGAATTGAACAAAATCATCGCTGAAGATCGGGATCTGGGGCCAGGATTTGTGATTGGGCATAGCTTTTTCTGTGACCTCCCAACGACTGGAGATGTCGAAGATGCTTACAACGAGGTAGTTGATCTCGAAATCATTCCTCTGCTCCGAGAGTACTGGTACGAGGGTGCGCGTGCCGAAGAGTGGCGCAAGAAGTTGCTCAAGGCCTAGCTATGAGCTCCTCGATTCCGATCGCAAATCTGTACTATTTGCTCTGCTATGCGTGGGACAGACTAGATCAGGGAAACTTAGTTGACGTCAGTTCCTTGCCATCGACGGAGCTGGCCGACTTGTTTGCTCTTGTGCTTTGTGATGGCATTCATCATCTGGCTCGTCGCGGCTTGGAGCAGAGCTACGATGTTCGTGAGGAAGAGCTTAGCGGAATTCGCGGCCGTATTGACATATCGCAGAGCCTGCGCCGTTCGTTGTTCTTCCAAGGACGTGCTCATTGTCTTTTCGATGAGCTGACGGTCGACACTCCAGCGAATCGGATCCTGAAATCAACCCTGGTCGCGTTGCTCGAGCTAAGGGATTTGGATCCGAGTCTCCGCCATAGGGCCTATCGCACAGCCCAACTATTACATGGCATACGCCCCGTCCGGCTCTCTCAAAAAGATTTCGAAACCGTGCGCGTGACCTCAAATAGTCTCTTCTATCGCTTTTTGCTGAATGTCTGCAAACTTGTATTTGAGTCTTTGTTGGTGGATGAAGGCACTGGGGAGACGAAGTTTCGCGACTTCACGCGAGACGAAACGAAGATGGCGCTCCTGTTTCAGTCGTTTTTGTTTAACTTCATCGCGCGCGAATGTTCTGAGTGGAAGGTCAAGGCCGAAAACATCGCCTGGCAGGCAACCAGTGTGACAGATCCGGAGTTGCGGTGGCTGCCGAGAATGCAGACCGACATTTCAGCCTTCCGCCCTGGGGAATATCGCATCATTGATGCCAAGTTTTATCAGCGGACCGTCGGGTCCTATTTTGGCAGCGAAAAGTTTCACAGCGACAATCTGTACCAGATATGCAGCTATCTTCTGAATGCACGTCCCTTGGGGCATATCCAAGCAAGCGGAGTGCTCATCTATCCTCGTGTGGATCGCCACATTCGGCAGCGATATGAGATCGCCGGTAGGATGGTCTCGATCTTTACGGTCGACCTCAACGCGCCCTGGCAGGCGATCGACAAGGAGCTTCGCGAACTGATGCTTTAGGACGCGCCTTGCCATGGCCGTCCGGTGCGCTCGCGACCAGATAGTCGGCAGCTTACGTCGGCCAACGGCTGAGTTCTTCCATGACATCTCATTTGCGAATCTCGATTCTTTGGCTCAATTCCCGTCGTGGGAGTGAAAGACAGCTGGCCAAATGAGCCTGACTAGTCAGCCGCGATCAATGCGGAGTTACGGTCGCCAATTACGGTCCCCTTGATCTCCATCTGACATCCGCGCGAACTGGTGCAGCGGCCGATAGTCTGTTCTCGGGTCTCTCTAGAAGCCTGCCCGAGCAGAACGCCGACAGGGTTGCTATCCTGCTGGTTCTGTAGCAGCGCGGCGGTATTATTGTCGATGAGCACCATTAGACCGCTGACAGCGACTTTCTTGCCGTGAAGGGAGCGGGCGTCGATCTTCAGTTCTCGGATCGAGATGGGCTTGTAGCCGGCGCTAGTTAGCGATGAAACGTGTTGCGCCTCCCTCTCTCTCTTTAGTTTCGAATCCTCGGCCATAAGTCGAGCTTCGACGAAGTTTGCGGTTTCTCTCCTGCGTTCCGCACCGTAAGTCGCCAGAACGGACGAAGAAGCATTCCACATCGCGAAAGATGCAGGCAGATCGGGCTGCTTGCTCATGCGACAGAACGCTGCGACGCGAAGGATCGTGGCAAGATCCTCGTCGCTCAAATCTATCGCCTTCGTCGAACGGTAGACCTGTTGCCTGCCTTGGTCGGATAGAATGGAGGTGTCACACGAAGAGAATTGATTCTTTAGCTTTTGGAAGAACGGCTCGTTTGTCTTTTCGTGAGCCTGGATGATCGCTAGCTTACAAAGCTGCTTCGCAGCGCGCGCCTCTGGCTCGTTTGAGCTTTCGCCTTGGATCACACCGGAGATGCAGAGCTCGTAGACATTCTTCGCGACCTCGTCCTCGAGGCCTGAGAGGCTTGGCCGTCTTCCGATCGTGACAGACACATTGATGTCGCGCGCGTCTCTCTCGACTATCAGCGTCAGCTCGGCCCCGATCCCCTTCGATGCCACGATGCCTGTAACGTCTGCTGGTGAAGAAACCTGCTTGCCGTCAATTGCTGTGATTATGTCTCCGCGCTGAAGCTGAGCCGCGTACGCCGGGCTGCCACCCTCGATACTAACGATCCATGGCCTTTGGGTCAGAGCAGGGGCATCAAACGACGGGAATTGGCTAGGGTTGTAAAGTCCTATTCCAATATAAGGGGAAGGCTTGTCGCCTTGCTTCAGCGCTGCAATCTCGCGCTCTTGCTTCTCACCGAGGAACGTTTGGTACTTGGCCCTCTCCTCGGCTTTCGCCCCGGGGTTAAGTCGACCGTAACCGCCCATAGATGGTAGAGGCTGTCCCGGTCGCGATTGAAGAAGTTCGATCGCTTGCGCTGCGGCATCTACATTCGACGAGAAAATTAGTAGCGCCGCAAACCCGGCAGAAGCAACCAAACGGTCCCGCATTGTTCTTTCCTGCTTTTTTGCACGTTATGCGCGAGGCCTTCGTAGGAAGCAAAGACAGAAGCGAATGGATCGGTACCACTTTAGTCTCTACCCAAATTCCATCGCGCGACACCGCGCCTGGCGGCGCAATGCGGTCTATCGAGACACGTTATCGTGCTTCTCGAAGATCAGTTTTCTAGTTTGGCCCTAGGCGTACGGCTTCTCGATGTGACCAGCTGCCGACGCTCGGGAAGCCCCATCGCCGTTGCTCCGCTTCCCGCAAAATCTAGCGGTGTCCGACTTCGCGCACGTTCCTGCAATTCGGGTGCATGGGTCACCTGCTGCAGTTCCGCTTTCTGGAATATCCGTATTATTACGGGTTGTAGTCAACTAATTGTCTACCGGTGGTTAGCGATTCCATCTGGACGCAAGAAGCCATCTTGATGTAGCTCATTATCGCTTTACGCATTGGGGGAACGTGATGAAAAATCGTAAGAACATTCTGTCACTCGGCGCGGCTCTTGCTTCTCTCACAACCGTTGCTATGCCAATGGCCGAAGCGGCACCGGCAGCTACGTCTGATGCAGGTGCGTTGGGCCAAAACGACCATACCGCGACGGCAAAGCTCACGCCTAACACCTTTGTGCGGGCGGGCGAGGATCTGCTTGGCTTTGTGACAACCACGACTTCGGATGGAACGATCGTTGTGGCCGGACATTCGTCGCACGCCTCCCATGCGTCTCATGCGTCTCATGCGTCCCATGCCTCCAGCCGGTACTAAGGCAAGTGCACCTACCGTAAGCGTAACAGTCGATTTTGACTCGAGTGTCCAAAGTTTGGGGGCGCTAGAGGCGGCTGTTTATCGCTTAATTGGGATAGCCACGTGCCAAATTGAACGAGATGCAGATCGGTTCGTTTGTCATCTCACGTCAAAATCGGCTTCGCGAACACCGTTGACTGGCGTCGAACTCAAAGAGCGTTTCCTCGAAATCGTCTGCGATGAGAATTTGAGATTGCGCGTTGCCGAGAGGACGGATGGCATGCGGAACGTGATTCTCGCTCTCGCTTTCGGCTCGCTCGCCTCATCTCAAGGCAGCTAATCTACGGATTCGACATGGCCAAGTTTCTACCGCCTGAGGCGTTCAGTGCCGCAGGCGACGCGTTGTCGTTGCTCCCGTTTAATTTCGAACGAATCGGCTCGACTAACGAATACCTGGTAGCGAACTTGGTCGGCGACTTTGTTCGCTTGACCCAGACTGAGCTCGACAGGCTCGTTGACTTGCAGCTCCGACCCGGAGATGGACTTTATGAGCGTGTTTATGCCGCTCATTTAGTCACTCGCAAAGGCCAGCAATCCCAGCGGCAGCTCCTAGCTCTCCGACTTCGAAGTCGAATGTCATTCCTACGTCAAATTACGCCTCTGCACATCTTCGTGGTTACCCTCCGCTGCGAGCACTCCTGCCCGTATTGCCAAGTCTCTCGGCAAAGCTCCGATCGGTCACGGTTCGACATGAGCGAGGACATCGCCCAACGCGCACTTGACATTGCGTTTCAAAGCCATTCCCCACGCATAAAGATCGAGTTTCAAGGCGGTGAACCGCTTCTAAATTTCTCCCTGATCAAAGAGATCATTTTGGCGGCAAGAGACCGATCGATCACGACAAAAAAAGCCGTGGACTTTGTAATCGCCTCGAACCTTGCACTGCTAGACGATGAGATTCTCACGTTTTGCAAACAGAACGAGGTGCTCATTTCAACTTCCTTGGATGGTCCTGCAGACCTGCACAACAAGAATCGCCCCAGGCCAGGTGGGAATAGCTACGACCTTGCTGTCCACGGATTGAGGCGAGCCAAAGAAGTGCTTGGTCCTGACCGGGTCGGAGCGTTAATGACTACGACCGAAGCGAGCTTGGATCGTGTCGACGACATTATCGATGAGTACCTGCAGCTCGACTTGGACGGCATCTTCCTCAGGCCGCTTTCGCCTTTCGGCTTCGCTATCAAAACGAAACAGTATCATCGATACGACATCGAGAAATGGCTCGCGTTCTACGAGCGGGGCTTACGTCGAATTATCGAAATCAATCGGTCTGGCAGACAGTTTAGAGAGTTTTATGCCGCACTCATCCTCTCTCGGATGATGTCTGATCGACCTATCGGCTATGTCGACCTTCGTAGTCCTGCGGGAATCGGCATCGGAGCACTCGTTTACAATTATGACGGCAGCGTATTTGCTTCGGACGAAGGCCGGATGCTCGCTGAGACAGGTGACAACACATTCCGTCTCGGCCATGTCGACAACGATGAATATAGCTCCTTAATCATGTCGGATCGGCTCGTCGAAGCAATTTCTTCGTCGCTAACTCAATGTGCTCCGGAATGCTCAAGCTGTGTATTCGAGCCCCATTGTGGCGCTGATCCGGTTTATCACCACGCTACGCAGGGCGATGCGCTTGGCATCAAACCCCTTTCTGCGTTTTGCGCGAGACAAAAAGGCGTAATGCGCCTGCTTCTTGAGATATTAGAGACACCGTCGGATGCAGCAATTCTGCGGAGTTGGGCTACGTGATTAAACTACAACTATCCGGCACCGCCGTTGATTGTCGCGGTCTAGATCCGCGCCGTCAACGTTCTGTGGTAAGGCTCAACCGACCAGACCATTCAGCTACGGGAAACCATTTTGATTTCGCGCTCATTCGAACAATCGAAGAGTTTGATCGCGCGAGGTCACTCAATTGGCGATCGGTGCTTGGGGTCGGCGACGGGCTAGCGCCGATCCTTGCAGAGGGATCGGAGCGCTCGATCGTACTGCCGAGTCAATTCGACTACCTGGCCGACGGGGATGTTATCGGCATTCAGCACGCTACCAAGCGCTTTCGTTCACTTTACCGACAAGGCTCGCAGCATAACTCGTTCTTGGTTACGGAGAGGTGCAACAACTACTGCCTAATGTGTTCGCAGCCGCCGAAGGACGTTAACGATGATTGGATCTTGGAGGAGATATCGGAAAGTGTGCCGCTCCTCGACAAGGGCCTGCCGTCCCTTACATTTACCGGTGGCGAACCTTTGACAAATTGGCGCAGATTCGTGGAAATCATCGCGGAATGCCGCGACCAGTTACCGAATACTGCCATTCAAGTTTTGACAAACGGAAGAGCATTCTCAGATTCTCAGATCGTCGATGCTTGGAGCGCAGCCCGGCATCCAAACCTGATTGCGGCAATACCGGTCTATTCGGCCGTCGATCACATTCACGATCATGTCGTACAAGCCAGGGGAGCCTTCGACGAGACACTGCTCGGCATTCTTAAACTAAAGGATCGTCGTCAACGCGTTGAAATCAGGATCGTCTTGCACGCGTTAACTGCTCCAACTATCGCACAGACTTGCCGTTGGTTGTCACGCAATTTTCCGTTCGTTGACCACGTCGCGATAATGGGTATGGAAAATACGGGTTTTGCGCTTGCAAATGAAGCGCTCCTATGGATTGACCCGATGGACTACAGGACTGAACTCACTGAGGCGGTCGAGCTTCTCAACGACGCGCGTATCAACGTTTCGATATACAACTTGCCGCGCTGCACGCTTGACCGAACTATTTGGCCATTCGCTGTACAATCGATTTCCGATTGGAAGAACGGATACGTCGAAGTATGTGGGTCGTGCTCGGAGCGCGCGCGATGCGGCGGCTTCTTCACGTCAGGGCGTACGCGCTTCAGCCGCGGCGTCCGTGCGATCGCCTAACCTTTCATTGCGGAGAGAGTTGCTATGCGCCGTCGCGACGGTACGCCTCTGATTATCGCTAACGGCCACGCGAGTCCTTTGAGCAGGGTGGATCTCTCAGGTAAGCTTAGTCCGGGTAGGTATGACGAAGCCTGGCTACAGAAACTGTTATTCAATCATCCGGAGCTGCTGCCCACGGAGCAGATCGAACCCGGGTTCGGAAATGTCGTGCCACTCTGTCGCGAGCTTCCACTTGCTTTCGGTGCTGGCAAGACCGGAGCCATGGATAACGTCTTAGCGACTGCTGATGGTGGCTTGCTGTTCGTCGAAGCGAAACTGTGGCGCAACCCAGAAGCTCGACGAACCGTTGTGGCACAAGCAATGGAGTACGCGGCAGCAATCTTTCGGCTGAGCTATGAACAATTTGAATCGGCTGTTGAGCAGGCTAGAACATCCGCAAACCTAGCCTCCAAGTCCTTGGTCGAGATAGTCAGGGAGAGTGATGGGGGTGTAGACGAAGCAGAGTTTGCGGATGCGATCGCGAGAAACCTTAAGAGGGGAAGAGCGATCATAGCGGTGGTAGGAGACGGCATCCGAGAGGATCTGGAGCTCTTGGCTGAATTGCTTCAGACTCACGCAGGCCATCGGTTTACGTTTGCTCTCGTCGAGCTTGCAATTTACGCGAGCTCGGACAATTCGACCACCTTCGTTACCCCCTCGGTACTCGCTAAGACTGCGTTGATCGAACGCGGGGTCGTTCGCATCGAGGACGGCGGCAAGGGTGAGCAGCAGATTGTAATTAGCAGCGCTACAGCCGAGTCGCAGCTAACGGATAAGCCCCGGCTGATAAGCATGGGTGAGGACGAATTTTACGAGGTCCTCGATAAGCGAAATCCGGGGATGGCGGCGGTTCTGAAAAGCTTTCTAGCTAAAGCTGATGCGCTCGGCGTCACGGCTGATTGGCAGAGAGCTCTGAACCTTAAGCATGCTTTCCCGGAAGGGAATCCCCTAAATCTAGGAACGATTGACAAATCTGGCTTTTTGGAAACAGGTCCTTCTAGTTGGTGGGATCGGACGCATATCGGCAAAGCGTATAACGAGCGCCTTGCGAAATTGATTAGTGGCTTCACCAGAGAAATGAAGGATGGCAAGGAATCGGCGGTTCGCACCGCCGCCGGTAAAATGCCGAGGCTAACCGACTTTCTGCCGAAGCATGAACAAGCGTGGTTGGACGCGATGTCGGAGTACATCGAAGCTGCCTTGAAGCAGCGAGGTTCGACCGATTAGAAGCTCCGAACTCGAGCTGTTTCCGTTAACGCGGCCAGGTCACCGGCCGACTTCTTCCATAACAACTGATTTGCGAACGCCAGCCGTCTGCAGCTCACGCCTAATCGCATGTCGGCTAGCGGATCAACTAGGTAAAAGCAAATCGATTAGTTTACAGTCAGTCGAAGGAGTGTTGCGGCATTACCACAATGTCGATTCATTATAGTTCAACTGCATCGTTACGGTTGCGCGCTAGGGTGGAGCGCGATTTGATCGCCTCGGTTAAATTTCTGCGACGATTTGCTAGCCAAAAATCTGTCTGTGAAGCGGGGGCGTACTGTGTCCGCGAAACGAATACTCTTGTCTGGTTTCTTGACGGCGACCCTTTGCGGTTGCGGTACAGTTGTCCCCGAATTGCGAGAATGGCCAGAGAATGATCATTTTGGCGCGGTTGATCTTGTCCGCATCATCGTCCGAAGCGTAGAGTGCGAACTAAAGCACACCGTGACGGATGTCATAAACACTGATGTCAATCAGGCCCAGTTGCGCGCTAACCACCGTCACTTCACGGAATTCCTGAATAATTGGGGCGCCGAAGTCGCGCTTACATTTACAATTGTTGAAAAATCTGGATTCAATCCGAACGCGACGTGGCTACCCGCTTCGCCTGCTACAGCAATTTTCTCTTTAAACGGTAATGCCTCGCTCTCCGCGCAAGCGACGCGTATTCAGAAACTGAACATTTTCTACACGATGAAGGACCTGTACCTACCGAAGGGCCAGGATTGTGACGCCAGCGGAGAAGATCCAAGCGGATCATTTTTGATTAGGAACGACTTAAAACTTAAGGACGTTTTCGATGCGAGAATTCTCCCCGCCATAGTTGGCATCGCCGACTTGCCAGGCTCTGGACAAAAGAATGTCCTGTCGCAGGATATTAGCTTCCAAGTGGTCATAAGCGGGAGTCTCGCGCCAACCGTACTCTTGACGCGAGGCTCTTTTAACACCGCGGGGAGCTTTTTGAGCGGCAGTCGCGACAGAACCCACGACCTGCTCATCACATTCGGTCCGATCGATAAGCCGGCTGGCGGAAGATCACTGATTGCCATTGCAGAGCAGTCGCATTTCGCATCTCAAATCAATAGCGGTGTTACAACGGGTTTCCGATCCGTGCTTTCTCGATAATTTTGGCTCACGCAATTTCGAAGGAGGTTGATATGGCTACGGGGGCGGTCTCTAAGACGAGCGGTACAAGCAAAAAGAAAGCAGCCGGTAAAGTGCCGAAGAAGCAAAAGGCGTCGAAGAAAGCCGCAAAGAGAGCTCAAAAAAAAGCCGCGAATAAAAAGGTCAAAAAAGCCTCGCCGAAGGCTGCAGAGGCAAACCCAAGCGGAATTGTGTATCCGGCGTCATTCAACGTAGACGACGCCAGATCTGAGGACGAGATTTTAGGGGACGCGTTTGAAAAGATCATCGCACGTGGCAACGATCACAACAAGTCGCCGGTTTGCTACTCTCAGCTTTCGGACGGACAGTGGGAGGTCTGCCTTCTGCAGAAAGATGGCAGTTACGGTCAGTGCAAACGATATGACGGGCCGATTCACACTCCCGTCTGTGGGGGGTAATGCTAGCTCCGACTTGCTTCAGCCGGACATCAAGCCGAAACTGGTTTGCGGACGTTTTTGCTTGCCGGTCCCCTTGCAGCATTCACACTTGGCACCTGGGGGATTGAGTGCGACGTATGTTCGATCAGGAAACTTAACAGGATCGTCGAATATCTTGAGCTCAACGATTGCCTTTCGGCCACCATATTCGAATGCGAATTCCTGATGGTTCGTCTCGCCTGTTATCGTCTGATAGACCAATTCCGAAGCGATATCTTGAGGTGTGATCTCGTCGCTCATGACGGTCCTTTCAATGGTGCTGGTTTGTCGCGATTGTTTCGTTCTTCAATGAGCCTCAGATAGAGCTGCGTGGCTGCAGGACTTTCGGCAAGCAAAATCTTACCCGAAACGACCCTGTCATAGCCTTGGAGTTGGCCGTAGTCACTGACGGCCTCAAAGAGTTTGATAAACTTATCGCGGAAGATCCTAAGGACGATTGCCTTATCGATGATTTCAGCTTCGGAACAAACAGCCACCAGCTCCAAGGTGTTGACCGTTTTAATTACATCCGTTTGGGGTGATCTGGTGTCGATCTCGTCCATGTCGGTGAGATACGTCCAAATTGGCAGGAGCTGGGTTCTCTGCTGATAGAGTCGTTGCTCAGCATGACGCTCTCTCGTTTCTGCGGAAATGCGATCCTGGAGTTTCTCCTGGCCTTTTGCGATCAGCCAAGTGGCAACGATGGACGCAGCTGTCACCAAGACCAGGAGGAGTGTGACCAAGGCCACGAGTCCATCGCCCGTTGGAAGTGTCACTTAAACCTCGCGTTGATAGCAATTTTCTTTGCAATTCTTAACACTTCTTTTGGAGCAAGGAAACGCGTTTTCACGAGTGAGTATTGACCGAATGAAACAACGAGGATTCGTTTTGGGCAGTCTCGCTCAGACATCTCTTTATACAAAACCCATATTTCGGCGCGAAGATCCGATCCCAGATCCAGTAGAGCCGAGTTCTGCTTTTGGCTCCTCGCGGACTTGCCGATAGGCGGCACCGATGTCTGTTTCTAAGGTTAGTGCGGATGTCGCGCACTTGCGCGCGCGGTGGACTCTCGAGGGCTCGGCCTGCTCACCCAAAGGCCTAGTTCTTCCATAAGATCGGATGTGCGAATCCGGCGCGCACAAACCCGTCCTATTTCGCAAGGGGGTTTTAGCGCTGTTCAGCTTTCCGAGCGTCTGAGCTGAACAGGGTCTGCTGCTGGTCCCACTTGGCTGGAATGGATCTCAACAGTTGGGCCAACTCAAGCCCGTCTGGCTGGAGGCCATTCAGGACGGCTTCAGTGATGGCCGGCGAGAGCCGCCGAAGCATCCGGCACAGATAGGACTCATTGATCTTCTCGGCCTTGAAGGTCGCGCACCGAGCGTGCGTTCGCTTGGAATCAAGGGGCGGTCATTCGCTCGCTACCCAGTGCCGGATTCTGCTACCCAGCAAGGCGGAGTGATCGGGCGTGTGAGTTGGAGGGTTCGTCGGCATTTCGGGGCGAAGCGGAAGTGGCCGGCATTTTAAGGTGCGCTTGTGGAGGCGAAGATCGGTAACCTCGAGATAAACGATCTCTGAACTGCCCGTTCGGCCGGCGTTCATATCATCCCTTTAGTATCTCCATACAGTAGTGAGCCCGAGCCGTAGTTTCCAGCCGTGGAACCGAATCCACGCGCTCGATGATTTGCGCAGGGACATACTCAATGGAGGAGACACAATGAAGAAGCTTCTCATTTCGGCTGCTGCCGCTGCAATCATGACCGGCGCTGCCTACGCCCAGACGGAATTTTATGTAGTGCAAGACACCTCCACGAAGAAGTGCACCATCGTGGACAAGAAGCCGACCACCACAACCACCGTCATTGTTGGCGACGGCAAGGCGTTCAAGACACGCACTGAAGCTGAGACCGGGATGAAGACCATCAAGGTCTGCGCGCACTAAGGGAGCGGTGGCGAGAAGCGATAACTCCCGCTCCGTCTGCTCCCATCGACAAGAGAGAGGCCGCCGAAGTGGCCTCCCTCTATTCACCGGAACATACTAACTGGAGGATCAGCCATGTTGAAAGGAATGCGCAAGTATGCATTCGGCGCCGCAGCGGCAACTGCGCTTTTTGTAATCCCGATCTCGGCCTATTCCCAATCCTTTGAAATTGGACCGGGAGGCGTCCGAGGGTACGACGGTCGGGGAGGCGGGCAATGCGAGCAATTGCGGCTTGCCTGCGAAAACAAGGACGCGCTAGGGGAACGGGGCGAAGGAAATTGCCGCAGATACCGGGAGACCTGCCAAAGACCAGTACGCAGGGATGTGTGCGCCGAATTGAGACAGGCCTGCCTCTACAAGAACGAGCTGGGCGAACAAGGCGCAGGAAATTGCCGCAGGTATCGCGAGACTTGTAGGGGGCGCCTGTAAAGGTCTCGTCAATTTTCAGGATGGCGGAGTGGTCCGGCATCGCTCGGCACTGCCTCGCGCACGCGTCATCGCGAAGGCCGCCTCAGTTGGCGGCCTCGTTCATATAGGCCACCCCTGGTCCGTGGGGAGAGCTCTGACGGCGACCGGGCCGACAAGTTGGAAGTTCAATCCTGGCCTAATTTGTTCTTGAGGTGACCTCTCGAACTTCGCCCGGTTGGAGCTTCAAGACTTCAGCCTCTTCAAGCGTGAGCTGGCTGGTTAACAGCGAGGCTGTCCACCC
>Ga0209489_104102_pt1 | contig 27282 bp, 12 predicted proteins | sample SiratrowhiteBW_FD_187527 | JGI IMG/M metagenome (GOLD analysis project Ga0209489, IMG submission 187527) | Root nodule microbial communities of legume samples collected from California, USA - Siratro white BW (SPAdes) (version 2) | ecosystem: Host-associated > Plants > Roots > Nodule | place... | reverse complement strand
TTTTTTTTTTTTTTTTTTTTTTTTTTTATTATTTTTTAATTTTTTTTTTTTTTTTTTTTTTTTTTTTAAAAAAAAAAAAAAAGAGAAACGGCAAGTTATATACTTGGTATTCGGTTTTCTTCAATTTTGTAGATTCTTAATTCTATATTTCTCTACTGTTTAATCGCTAGTTAATTAGGTCTTGTGTTGATCTGGGTATTGGAATTGGATGTGGATATATCTAGTGCCCGTTGTGCTTGTTCGGACATTGAGAGTATTTTAGTGGTTTTCTTTGCACTGATTTTCATATCACTTTTTTTTTTCGAAGATTGTTGTTTCATTCTAGCCAAGGCACTAGTAAATTTATAAGAAAATTATGGAATGATATATGATGTAGTAAAAAATTATTTTTTCTTGTTTTTTTTCTAATGGGTTTTTAACCTTGATTTTTTGTTTAAGGTACTAAGGTTTGATATATGATATTTCCTCGATTAGTGTGAATGATTTGATTTCTTTGACTTGATGCTTTAGCTATGATGTTGTTCTCCTAACTTTATTGCTCACCACTACGAGCAAGAGTTCGCTATTTTGCAATAGAGAAAGGGTATTATGTGGCTGTTATCTATTCAACTTACAATCCAATATTTGCAGATGGATTCTCGTTGCTTTGATGACTACAAAGAAGAAAGTGATGGTAAATATGCTGAAGGATTTGGAGATAAGTTTGGAGATCCAGAAGTGCAACCTCGTGTTGGAGAGGAGTACCAAGCAGAAATTCCTCCATTGATTTCAGCACCTGATCGTTCTCTGCTTGTAAAGAGGATTAGAGATTCAGAAATCACGGTCAACTTGCAAGAGTGTATTTCACTAGGGCTTCCCATTCCTCTTAAGTGGGCACATTGCGAATTTGAAATTAGTTGTGCTTGTGGGAGTTTAGGATCTGTCAGAAGTGAAGTGGGGCCAGCTATTTCTGAGAATGAATGTTCAGAAATGAAAGTGGAACCTTACGCTGCTTCACATGGTGAAGAGACACATATAGGAGGGTTGTCGAATTTTGAACCATCTTCTAATGAGAAGGATCGTACAAGAGGAAAGTATCTTCTCCCTGGATTGCTGGACGAACAATCATGGACAGATATTGAATACAGCAGTTTTCTTCTTGGCCTCTATATCTTTGGGAAGAAGCTTAATTTCTTGAAGAGATTTGTTGTTAGTAAAAGTATGGGAGACATATTGTCTTTCTATTACGGAAAGTTTTTTAAGTCTAAAGAGTATTGTAGATGGGCGGAGTGCAGAAAGTTGAGAACTAAGCGCTGTATATATGGCCGAAAAATATTCACAGGATGGAGGCAACAAGAATTGCTGTCAAGATTATTTTCGTACTTGCCAAGGGAGTGTCACACTACATTGATTGAGGTAAGTCTCTCACATATTTTGGTGTATGCTAATCACTGTCATACATGATTTGGGTAAGGGAATTACCATATAAATATGGTCCTAGTTAACTAATGTTTTTAATAAATTAAACATGATAGAGATTTATTGGCATTACATTGTAGGCTGTGTTATCAAGTGGTATTAAGTGAACTTGGAACTAATGAAACTGATTTAAAATAAGTACCATCCTTTCATGAAGTGTTTCTGCTTATGTGAATTATCATGATGCTTTTTGTCAAATATCAATGGTATATAAACGAGATTTCGGCAGTAGTTGGCTCTTACATTGTTCATGAAAGCTGTACATAAATAGGCACGGTAACTAATAGGACAAGAATTTAGAGAAAACATGACACTGGGAAATGGGTGTCATCATGCTAAATTAGGTAATGTATGGATAATGGCTTGATAATAGGCCCTTCGCATTCTCTTTTATTTGACAAATTTTCCTTTCTTGAACCTCTGCATTCAATAATTTGATTTCGGCAGTAAGGTTGAGTTTGCAACATTTAAGTTTCAGGTTACAAGTTGTCATGGTCATTCTGTTGTTTTTAAGAGATTGACCTTAAATAACAATGTTTCCAGTCCCATGGAAAATGTGGTTGATTTTATAACAATATCTCAGTTCTCAAGCATGTTTCCTGTCTTACATTATCATCGCATTAAACTAAGTCCTTTAGTTGTAAATGTTTAGTGATTGTAAGATTCCTTTCATTGAAAAATTGAAGTGTCTATCAATGAGTTCGAAGCAGGATTTGCTTACATGTCACTGAGTGGTTCTTCTTTGAAGTTAAAAAGATTGTGAACTTTTCCCCGGACATCTGTTACTAAGATAAATCTATTAGTCTCAATTTGGAAAATATTCACTAGAGTGAATTACAACAAATGTGTTTCTTACTTCACATTCTCTGAGGTCGCAAGTGTTGATAATTTATTTTGTCCTAGTATTTGCATAGTGGACATTGCCTACCAAGCATTTTAGTGCCTCAAATGTTCATTTCTCAAAAAGTAGTTCACACGTCTATTATGCAATACGCTGCTAAACTGGTATTTCTATAAACTCGTGTATTTTCAAACCATGAACAACGTCTCCTGAATTCCTGTTAATATTACTGCAGATTTCAAGGAATTTTGGGGAGGGAAAGATGCCTTTTGAAGAATATGTATTTTCTTTAAAGGATGCAGTTGGCGTTGACTTGCTTATAGCTGCAGTAGGCATTGGAAAAGGGAAGCAAGATCTCACTGGCACTGCTGTTGAGCCAACAAAGAACAATCATATCTTCTCTGTTCGCCCTGAAGTACCAATTGGCAAAGCTTGCTCCTCTCTTACATCTGCAGATATAATCAAGTTTCTCACTGGAGATTTTAGGTTGAGTAAAGCTCGATCCAGTGATCTCTTCTGGGAAGCTGTTTGGCCTCGTCTTTTAGCAAAAGGCTGGCATTCTGAACAGCCTAAAGATCAAGTTGTTTCTGGATCAAAGCAGTCTTTGGTTTTTCTTGTACCAGATATTAAGAAATTTTCTAGAAGAAAACTGATAAAAGGCAACCACTACTTTGATTCTATAAGTGATGTGTTGAATAAAGTAGCATCTGACCCTGGGCTTCTTGAGACTGAAAGTCAAGCAACTGAGTGCAGTGTAGACAGGGAAAAAACACCTGACAAACGAGACCTAGAGAGGGGGTCATGTCGGGAACAAGTTCAGTACCTTCAATCTCATAGTTCAAAAGATCTCACGAAATTTACAATTGTAGATACCAGCATGGTTCATGATATGAATCAACGTAGAGTGAGACAGATGAGAAGCTTACCTTCTCAAACTATGAATGTATCTACTATCTCAAGCTGCTCTACTGAATCTGAGAAAGATACATCTTCCGAATCAAAAGATCGGGTTCAACAAGATAATGCTTTAAGTCCTATCAGAGATCGGGTTGAGCAAGATAATGCTTCAAGTGCTATTGAAAATCAGGTTGAAAAATCTCATGTGTCAAGCTCTATTGATGAATGGGTTGAACAAGCTCATGCTTCTAGGCCCATCGAAGACCAGGTTGAACAATCTCATGCTTCAAGCCCTATTAAAGATCGGGTTGAACCAGCTCATGCTTCAGGCGCTACTGAAGATCGGGTTGAGCAAGCTCATGCTTCAGGCCCTATTGAAGATCGGATTGAACAAACTCATGCATCAAGCTCTGTTGAAGATCAATTTAAACAAGCTAATTCTCTGTATCTTACTGAAGATCAGGTTGAACAAGCTAATTCCTCAAACCCTATTGAAGAATTCTCTGATAAGGGGTTGTGCATAGACTCATCGGTTTATACTCACGTTCCTGAGGCCCTCAGCATCAACAAAGACGTAAAATATCATAGATTTCATTCTGATTTGCATAATGGTGAGCATCTAAGGGAGATCAATGAACATCCCTTTATTCAAAAGATGACACCCGATTGCACAATTCCCTGCATCACGGCAATGCAGAAGTTAAGAGCTTGTAACAATGGAGAAATTAGTCACTGCGCTAAAAGTACTTCTGTGGATAGAAACTTTGATTTAAATGAGCCAATCTCACCATCAACTCTGCAAGAAGCATCTGAGGACATGGGTTTTTCTATGGATTTTGGGAATTTATCTTTACCAAATTATCTGGCTAAAGGCAGTCCATCCAACATGAGCCATGAAGGCAGTGCCACCGAGAACCACCTGGTTAGAGAAGAATCTGCAGAAAATTCTGAAACCAGGATGTTGATTGACTTGAATTTTCCTCAAGTTGCACCTGATTTAGCACTTGAAATGGAAATACCATCCTCTGGGGCCACATTGCAAAATGACAATCAATTTGCAAATACATCATCATCTCCATCTGAGATAACCCAACAGGAATTTCCTGATGGCAACAACGAGCAGCAGTCTATCCTTCTCAACCGTCGTCAGAGCACAAGGAACCGACCACTGACTACAAAAGCATTGGAAGCACTTGAGTACAGATTTATCAACTCAAAGAGGAAAAGAAAGAACACCGAATGTTCAGATAATAATCCAAAGTCCAAATGTATTCGTGTAAGTAATGGGACAATTGTTAGTGCTACTTCTGATAATGGCATTGAGGATTCTATGGTGGATGCAAGAGCAGAGGAGGAGAATGTTATCCAGACATATAGTTATGGCATCGATCTTAATAGAGGTCCTCTGTAATCTGTGTAAAAGGTTAGGCTAACTTCTTCTTCAGGGGCATCCATTTCATAAATATTTCTAGTCTTCACTCTAAACTGCTTATAATTCCATTGTTTCAAATGTATCCATAAATCATGAATATACATGAACATCAAAGTCATCTGTCCATATTCACTTATTCTCTTTCTTTTATAAGAATGTTACTGATAGAATAATAGAAATAAAATTAGATTTTATTGTATGATTATTGATGCGAAAGCTCTAAGGATCAAAATGAATGTAAGGGCCACTTTTTGCTTTATATAACTTTTTTTAAAAATTTTATTTTTAATTAGTTAATTTTAGTTTGGGAAAGAGTTCAATATTTTTTCGTTTTTCTCTTCTGAGATTTAATACAAAAATTCGTTTAAACTAATTATTAGTCAAGTTTTTGATGAAAAGAAACACTAGTTATAGGCAATGTAGATCCCAAGATAATAAATTTGTTAAGAAAAAAAAAAGTTTTTAATTGAAATATGAAAAATACGAATTCTTGTTATTTTTATTATGTTCTCACATTTTTGTAATAAAAGAAATCTCTTCACCAATGAGCAATTCTGATTAGTAAAAGTTAGTGTGAGAAATAACTCCTTTATTTAAGGTCGTCAATCAGCACACGATTCAAGGAACACACATACAAGTTACTTCCTGCACTTAATAAATTATTATTTTTATAATAATATCTTCTTTATTCTTATTTTTAAATTTATTAAATAAAGATTTTTTTTTCTCTTCACCTATCAGATTTATGTTTCTTTTTCTTTTTTCTTAAAGTAAATTTACTTTCTATTTTTTTTTTCTCTCTCATATATATCTTCTTTAATTTTAAATTAGTAGGTAAAGAAAATAAATTTTGTTATAATCATAATTTAAATTTAAGATTTTTATTATTTTATTTACTAATACAATATGTACCATTTATAATTAATTAAAAAAAAGTTTATATTGTGTAGAGAAAACAACAATGATGACCTGTACTTATAATTTGAAATTATCCTAGCATTTATAAATTATTATTTTCATCTTCTTTTATTCATTTTTTTTATAACAAAGAATCTCTTATATTTTTTTGTTATTTTCTTATCAAATTATTTTTTACAGCTGAATCTTTAATATTTTGTAATTTCTTTTTATATTGTAATGTGATTTTGTTTTTTTATAACTTAATTTTTTTTAATATTTATTGATGAAGCGAAAATAAATAATGTAATAGAAGAAGAATGGAAGAAGGTAAGTAAAGAGAAACTACTAAAAAAAGAAAAATTCTTATTTTATTAATTTAAAATTAAAAAGGACCTCTTTTAAAATAAGAGAGAGAAAAAAAAAACGTTAACTATTCTTAATTTGATTGCATTTATCTAGTGGGTGAATGTGTGTGAGAGAAAAAACAATTATTTAATAAATAAATTTAAAAATAAAAATAATAAAGATATTATTGAAAAATTAATAATTTGTTAAGTGGAGAAAGCAATTATATAATTTAGGAAGCAAATGCCTGTAAGGTTTTTTACCTTTAAAAAAATTGCAATAATTTATTTTATTATAATGAAATAGTTATGAAAAATTTTATTTTACATATTTTACTTGGAAATGATATTTAACATTTTCTTGAATTTTGAAAATGATAAATAAATAGAAAAGAAAAACTTTGGAAACTGTGACAGTTAAGAGAAGAATAGAAGGAGTAATTTATGTGCTTTGACCAAATCCAAATTATGTAAGCCCCTCACCACAAAATGGTTGTTATAATGTGAATCTTTGACACCAATCAAGAAGCCTTTTCAGAGTTTTGTGATATTTCTCAGGGTCTTCACTTTGTAATGACCAGGTTTAAACCTATTTGTTTAGTTGAAATAATAATTTGAAGCACAAAGTGGCTGCCAGACGGACATTGACATGGTCAGAGGCCATGATTTCGCACACTCCATTCAATCCATTTTCATTTCGTTTCCTTTTAGATTTGGTCAGAGGCATCTCAAGTTATCACATCAATCTTTGCTAAATATTAGGCATCAATATTGAATTTGAATTATAGTAAATAATAAAGAAACTCAAAATACAACTAAGTTTTTATTTTCTGTCTTCTCCGTTACATTTATATCAGTTAAACTCGTTAATGGTATGAAGTCTGTAAATAGACCGTTACTTCTTAAAGTATACAAAATACTTTCTTGTTATTTTATATATTAACACGATACAAAATATTTTTTTATTATTTTATATATTAAATAATTTTTTTTCTATTCAAGTTTATATGAACATCTCTCATATTTTGTTTTTTTTAATAATAATTTTTTTAATAATAATAAAAATAATGTTGGATGTTGTTAAGATATTTATAATTTAATATGATTAATTTTAAAAATTCAGTTTAACACATTATTTTTAAATATTTAGTTTTTTATAACTAATTTAATGTTATTTGAAAAGAAATATAGATATTTTTTAATATTTATTAGATTTTTTTATTATTTATCAAAAAAAAGTTTGTTAATATTTATCAAGAAATAGAAAAATTAATAATTTCTTACTTGATTACTTATTTATGTACCTGACTTAGTATGAAAAAAAAATTTAATAAATAAATTTTAAAATAAAAATAATGAAAAAGTTGTTAATATATCGAGAATTTGTTAAATACAGAAAGGATTAACTGACTATACTAATACCGTCTTTAAAAATATTACTATACTAATACCGTCCTTAAAAATATTAATATTATTTTTTCATTCTTAAAAATAGTGAGCATTGTAGATGAGTATTAATTTAGTCTATTTGACTTAACATTGTTAAGATATTATTGTTGTAATATTTTAAAAATAGTTTTTAATTAAAATATGTACTAAAATATTTTTAATTTACTAAGTTATCATTGGCAGCTTTCTCTAAATATATAATTAAATTTTGAACATTTTATTAAGATATTAACTAAAAATAGAAATTATGGAATAAATTATGTATACACATGTATATCCATATAAATCATAGTAATATATATTTGAATTACATTTTTAAGTATATTTAATAAATTAATATTTAAATATGTTTGTGCGTGTATAAAAACTTATTTATTTACTAGATACTATTTTTTTTTAATAAATACATTTTTTAAGTAATGGACTTTACATAAATATATTCGTTTAATATGCATATAGTAACATTACATTTATTAACTTCAATAAATATATTTATATTTAAAATAAAAAAAATAAAATTAATTATTCAATATATGCAAATATATATATATATATATATATATATTATTTATTATTTTAAAAAAATATGTTTTGTGACAATAATAACTTAAAAATATATAAACATAATTTATAATAATTTATTTAAAATAACAATTGAATGCATAAATTAGGAGATTACTTTTATATATAAATATAAATAAAATGTGCACAATTAGAATAAAACATTTAAAATGTTTTTTGTGAATTATTCTGTTAATAAATAATAGAAAAAGAGGGTGTATTTTTAACACGGAGAGGGAAGGTTGTGTATTATTTACCTCTTGGAGGCATAGTTATATAAAGATATATTGATAATATTTTACTGAAATTTAAAAAAAATAATAAAATGACATGTATATTTGCATTAATATATATATATATATATATATATATATATATATATATATATATATATATAAAAATATATATATAATATTTTATTAAAAAATAAAAAAAAAAATAAAATAATATATATATATGTATATATATATATATATATATATATATATATATATATATATATATATATATATATATATATACGAGGAGATGGAAGTATAATGTCGGCATCTAAAAAATAATTTAAAATATTAAAACATCTTGAATACAGACTTTATTATTCAGTAGAATAATTGTGTATGACTTATCTTCAGTGTATATCGAGTTATTGATTGTGTAATTTACAAATATGACGCACACTCACACAATTATGATTCGTTATTGTGTCATGGTATTCTAGCCTACATAAAATACAAAATCATTCCCAACTCACAACACTCCACGCAGCATGATCAACGACTATACATTATAATATGAAAAATTTAATAGTTATTCAGCTAATCAATGCATGTCCATATCAACAATATTACTTTTATGTGTTACCTATCCTTGGATAAAACATAAACAAACTGTCACAGAACTATGAGACATCCTCATAGCAAAGAATTATTCACAGTTGTCTCCCATGTTGGTTTTATCTATATAGCTCCTTTGTCTATGTCCCTTAGCAACCATATCCATTATTTATTATCAAGAATTACTAACCAAAATTCTATATAGAATACTTTTTTGTTATCATATGTCAGCAAAATATTTAATTATTTTTTCTGAAAAATTAGTTTCTTTTAAAGAAATTAACTCACTATCTTTACAAAATTTCATTTTTTTAATTATTATGTTTTAAATCATAGATATTAATTGAGTATAGTTTGATTTGGATAAAGAATAATGTGTATAAAATAACATGGTGTTGGTCATTCCTTAACATAATAAAGAAATGTGTGGAATACATAAATGTTGGGAAGCTTTTGTCGTTACTTTGTTGTAAATATGCATGCATCGTGAATTATATCGACCTCTGCATCGATAATTTCTTCGGTGTCTTTTTCGTCGTTTTATATATTAGTTTGATACGGAGAAGAGAATTTGGCATGGGAAGAAATAAAAATATAATTGACTCAAAATTTGAAGCTTAGTTCACCCTTTATATTCTAGTTTTTGTCTCTTTCTTTTCTTCTCCTTTTACATTAAGCGTGAGGGAGCTGTGAAATTCAACATAAACAAAGATATATAATAATATACAACTTTTCTATGGTGATTATGACTGCTTCAAGCAATTGTTTTAAAAAAAAACACGCAATATCTTAATCAATTTCATATGACCTGGTACAAAATTTAATAACTAATCTTGAAAAGATATCTAACTATTTTTCTGTTTTATTTCTTTTTACGTTTCACATGCAGACAATGGAATATTTAGGAGGCCTTTTAGGATACTCTTTGTTAACGTCGTTGCTCTTAAGCTTGAATCTAGGTTAACTCGGTAGCAACCCTCTTTTGTGTCATTGGTAGCTATTTTCTCAGTTTTTTTATATGAAGATACTTCTTGGCTTCGTATGGTTCAAGTAAGAAGCATGACAAATCTTCTCTTGTTCTTTGTGCATGTAAATTCATGTTTTAAAACACTAACATGAAGGTTGTGCGGAAATTTGAGAATGCTGAACACATTGCTAAAATATAGTGAACAAGATTTGTCTCTGCATCAATGCTGCTTTCATTAAGTAAAGTAAATATTTTAAGAGTCATAAAATGTATACTCAAATTTTGTATATACTAAGCTAAAAAAATGACAGCTGCAAAAGAATTTATGGTTGAAATTGTACTATAAAAATCACATAATTTAGTAAGATATAATTTTTGTAAAAATATAATTAAAAAGTAAACAAATAGTTTTCCGGTCAAATAATTGTCCTCTAATGAAATTATTAATCTTTATAGAAACTATAAAAGTGGTAAAGAGTGTGAATGTTTTCATCTGTTAAAGAAAAAGTTAAATGATAGAAATAAGAAAATGAAAGTGAAATATTTCTATCTACCACATAGATATATATATATATATATATATATATATATAATGGGAGTATAAATTATATTAAAATTTTGCAGATAAATAAATGGTAAGGAATGAAATGGATAATATGGAAATTAATTGCTGTTTACGATACAACAACAATAGGAAGAAGCTAGGGGCATTTACATAGTTGTCTTCACATAAGCATTATATATAATTATATAAGGCCAAAGAAGACCAGCTTCCAATATTGGTATTATGGCAGTGATTGCTTTCTAAGTGCTCAACACAAACCAAAAACTCTCTGAGCTTTTGTCTTCCTCTAGGGAGAAGAGTGGATTCTTGTTTGGATACACCCAAAAACAAGCCACAGCTTTTAGTAGGTCCATCACCTATAACACAAAATACAAAGACCAGAGAAGACACACAGAACCTTCTACTAATTAACCTCTCACAGTTTCCTTTTCCAATGTCAAATATTTCAGGTGATGAAGGAAGCTTCTCCTCAGGAAACAATGGGGAAGAAGTTCATCAAGAAAGCCAACACCAACAGCCACCAAACCAACTTCATGACTCCATTTCAGGACCATCCGCTGCCTGCAATAGCAATTCTTCCACTAATCAACAGACCAAGAAGAAAAGAAACCTTCCTGGAACCCCAGGTAAATATTCAACTACCCCAACTTCATTTTTTTTTTTTTCTGATCGTAATCTCGGCCTAACAAATCAAGATTTCATGTTTGATGAGTTGAATTCTTCTTTGGATTAATGATAATGATGTATAGTTTCTCTGCTGGTCAAATTCTAGACTCCCCTTTGCTAGCTTCAACATTGAACTGTAGTGAACTAGTGATAACAAATATTAGTAAAGACATGAACTTTAGTTTAAAGAAGTGATCAGAGATTCCATAAACATCTGTGAAAAAAATCATCCATTTAGTAAATTTACTAAAAAGAATAGTCTTTAATTTCTGATAGATAAAAAAAACAAACAAATAATAGTAACTGTAAATTCTATGCATGCTCTTACTATTTGTGAAATGTTTTATCTGAGTCTTTCTTAGTTTTCAGAAGAGGGAGTGTTATATTATTTGCTAATGGATGCGTTTTATATGAAATAGACCCCAGTGCTGAAGTTGTTGCTTTATCACCAACCACGTTAATGGCAACCAATAGATTCGTGTGTGAGATCTGCAACAAAGGGTTTCAGAGGGACCAAAACCTTCAGTTGCACCGCAGAGGTCACAATCTTCCGTGGAAACTGAGGCAGCGAACAAGCACTGAGGTGAAGAAAAGGGTGTACGTTTGCCCTGAGCCATCATGCGTTCACCATAACCCGGCTCGTGCATTAGGAGACCTCACTGGCATCAAAAAGCATTATAGCCGCAAACACGGTGAGAAGAAATGGAAATGTGACAAGTGCTCCAAGAAATACGCAGTGCAATCTGATTGGAAGGCCCACCAGAAAACTTGTGGCACCAGAGAATACAAATGTGACTGTGGAACCATATTTTCCAGGTTCAAACTCCTTTCTTATTCAATAAGTGAACTTTGCATATATGACAAAATTATTTAACAAACATAGATGGATTTCTTAAGAATCTGCATGCTTCTGTTTCCATTTCCTATTTTATTTTTAATTTACAAGTGTTGTGTTACCTTATTCCTTGTTCAGACAACTGAGCAGTTAAAACTATTAAATGTCCTCTTAGATGTCAAATAAATTCTCTATGGTGCAGGAGGGATAGTTTTATCACGCACAGAGCTTTCTGTGACGCGTTAACCGAAGAAAACAACCGAGTGAACCAGGGATTAACAAGTGGCATGCCACCAAACCTGCAAAGTCAAATACCAGATCTTATGTCTACCATGCCTCTGAACACTAGTCCCAACAAAGCATATGACCCTAAGAACCCTCTAAAATCACTTCCCCAAGAACTTGTCCCAATACCCTTCAAGTCTATGAGCATGGGAGGGGGCATGTTTTCCACCAATGCAGGTGCACTTTTTGGCGGCCCAAAAAGCATGCCTCCCTCTTCTTCCAGCCTCCAACTAGGTTCCAACACATCATCAAGCTTCAACTACTTGCAAGACAACAAAAACGGAGGCCCAATTGCTGCTTCTGCTCAGATGTCTGCAACAGCTTTGTTGCAGAAAGCAGCCCAAATGGGTGCCACTGCAAGCAACAGCATTAACTCCCCCATGATGCAAAAAGGCTTTGTTAGTAGCACTACTGCTCCTGATCATGTTTCTTCCCCTAGGCCACCATATTCTGGTGCCATGCTGCAGCACAACAACTCCTTTGGCCATTTCTCTCCTCAGCCTGATCTGTCCAACATGGCTGGGGTGAGTGGTGGAGGAGCCTTCATCAATCAATTGTTTCACAAAGGACAAGAAATTTCACAAGTTTTTGACACCAACACTGCCGGGTCTAACATGAATGATGTGGGAATGTTCAGCCAAATGCCACTGCGGAGTGAGCACAACCCGGGATTGATGAAGAATGTGGAACAAGAAGTTAGTAATTGTTCTAGTTTGATCCACGGAAGAGATGTGGTTGAAGGTAACCCAATGCAGGCACCAAGGTTTGGAGGGAGTGACATGACAACTGTGCATGACTTTTTGGGCATTGGTGGTTCAACTTCAAGAGTCATGAACCATTTTCATCACCATTTTCCACACGAGGATTCAGCTATGGAGGAACCCATGTGGGATGTTTGAGATTAGATATTTATCATGTATGCTTCTACTTATACAGAAGTGTGGAACGTTTTAATGGTTTAGAAGTTAGAACTGGAATTCAAACATATTATCTAGGCAATTTCAATGCTAAGTTTACCTTTTGAATCAAAGTTAATTTCTAGCTCATAAATTGACTCCACTTGTCTCTCTAACTGAAATATTTTCATTAAAATGAAAAACAAAATAAAAATCGATTTAGAAATGGCATATTGGTCTGTTTAGAATTAAGTTCTTAAAAATTTAAACAGCTTTTTTACGTTATATATTGAGGGTTTAAAAAATAGGATAATGATATTTTGATATTATTATTCATTTTTTGACACCATTTAATATTAATATATATTATTATTTTATTTATATATAATATTTTATTAATAAAATATAATGTGAAATAGAAGTAAAATATCAACAGTAATCTCAAACTAGTTTTTACCATCTTACATTTGTTTTTCTTTTCTATCCTGAAAACAATTCAGTTAATGGGCTTTAGAATTGGCCCAACCTACAAAAGGAAGGCCCAGACCATCATCTTAAAGGCCCATACGTAATGGAGCGTAGCTTCGTCACAAACCCTAACCCTTAGGACAGCACTCCTATTTAAACTCAGCATCCACAAATTTTTGTCTCTGCTTCTTCCTCGCGTGGGATTGAACTCTTGGCGTTGGTGTGTGTTCATGTCTCTGCGTATTCGCGTTGGTATCTAGCTATATTCTTTTTTATGTTTTGATTTTGAAGGCTATGATGTTGAAAACAACCTATTTTATGAGCGAATGGAAATTGTTCCTTCGTGATTACAATACTACCAATGGATCCTGCTGAGCCTTTAACTATAAACAACTTTTTTAATTTTTTTTTTTTCTTTGATTTCTTTGATTCTTTGCTAGTATAATTTATGGAGTTGCGGTATTGTCTTGAACTTTCAAATCCAAAGAAAAGATAATGAGAAGGGCCGTTGAAGTGATGATATCTTATTCGGAACTCATAACTGTCGAGTAAACAATCAGACTACAATTATCTGATCTATGGCTCAATGGCTCTAAGAACTTTTTTTTTTTTTTTCTATTTCCAATATTTTAACATTTAATATTACACATAAGATGGATTATGGATTATAGTTTATAAAACTAAATTACATCTATTTCATGGGAGAAAAATGACTGAGATTTTAGTTTGGTAAAAGGAAATTAAATTTCTAAATATAGAAAACATATATAATATACATAATTTTCCATTTAATGTTAAATTGGTTTCTAAAATTTTATATTAGTAATAAAGTTTTACTGAGAGACAAGATTATTTAGATTTTTTGTTTTTTATAGTTTTATTTATGGATTTTCGAAGCATCAACAATAGTTGTTTTCATTAACGATTTAATTTTTTTTTTATTTTTAATCTATTGATATTAGATTACTGTCTACTTTTTTTCTATTTTCAATGATTACTATCTATAATCCTGCACAGAAGGCAAAATAAAAGATAAAAAAATTAAAAGATAAAAAATTTACTGACCGTTCTAACATTATAATATAATATAATATAATTCATTAAATAAGATATAGAATTTCCAAAATAATTATTTTTTAAATAAATATGAATTAATAATATTTCTGTTTCAAAAATGACCATCAAATATTCCAACTCTTCCTATTATATTACCCATAAACAATAGAAAGATTCTCTCAGACGCAATCTTGGTCTTTGAAAAATAGAAAAATGATGATCACACAAGTTAGATTCATCAGGGACAGTAGTGTTCTCAACATCTGAAATTGATCATTTGTCTTTGAAACATAGAAAAATGATGGGTCACACAAGTTAGATAGTTTTATATGATTTATGTTGGTGTGCTATTTCCTTAAATATATTTTTGCATTCCCTTTATGACATCAGTACCAACTTGTCGCATTAGAAGAGTTAAAGAACATCTATAAATTTTTACTGAAATAATAATAGTGGGGTGTTTAGTAAACTAAAATATAGCTGTGCTAAAAATACCGAGAATGAAAGAGAATTATAAGATGAATTGGCGAAGAGAAAATATAGTATTGTAAATGTAAAAATGTTGACCCGACGGATTTTGTGATTGAATATTGTAAGAACTTAATACCAAATTTAAAGTTATTTTAAGCAACATTTTTGAATTTCAAATAAAATTCATTTCACTTTTTACTTTAACCAGAATTTACTAAAAATATAATTTCCATTTCTTAATTAACAAATTTTACTCATAATTTGGAATATGACTAATTTAAACCAATAGTAAAAAATATATTCATTAAATAAATTACATCTATTTTCACTTCTAAATCCCAAATTTACCATTTTGATGCGTTAACAATTCCCATGACAATACTACTAGCAGCACTTTCACATATGTTAATTCACATTATTTATATTTTTTTTATTTGATAAATAATTAATTAAAAATAAAAATAATATTAATTAAAAATATATACATATATATATATATGATTTTGTAAAAATAATATTAAAAATTATGTAACTGTTACTTTTAAAAAGAGAAATTATTTAATTATTTTAAAATAAAACAATTATTGAAGTATTTATTCTATTAGATAAATAGATATAATAATCTTTTATTTATTAAAAGATAAAATTATTTGGTTAAAAAGGATGACAATATAGAAATTGATCATGTATCCTCCTATTCTATGGTACAGGTATCCCTACTGGATCCTCAGTGATTGACCGGTTTCAATAACACTCCGTAGTTATCTTGGTAACTTTTCAAAAAGTCAACGAAATTAACGCAACAAGCACTTTAACTTCTTATCTAAAAGCCACAAAGAGCCACCAAAATGGCCAACTATTAACAAAGCCTAATATTTAAAAAAAGAATGAAGCAGAATCAATCCTTTCAGGGTAAATTTTAGTTTTATAGCATTCTTTTTACAGTTAATAAGTCAAACTCGTTACTCATTACACTCTGGACACAACAAATGCGGAACGGCGCTAGATGTAATGACAACCTTTTCCTACAATCACTCCTGCTGATGTTGTTTAGATCCATCCGCACTCTCCAATAACAAGAAATATATTGCTATCAGAATTCAATCCAATTATATACATCCGGAAAATTAATGAGTCAGATAAAATCCCAAATCAATCCGAGCACAAAACTTATCGCCTCTCATCATGCCACTTTCTATGTCCCTGCCTACCAGGGTCCCAGTGTCCAGAAGAACCCCTCTGCCTTGACCATTCAGGTCTATGATTTCTTTCATGATTCACTCTGGACTCTGGGTAGTTTCTACCTGGTATATACCTAGGATTTCTAGTTGGACTATTTTCAGGACTCCATGATTCAAAATCTTCCCTTCCATGATTATTTCTATCCCAAACACCAGATTGCCTGGATCCCCCAGCCATTGTGTTATAGTTGTTATGATTTCTTTGAGAATGATAACTGGATGACACATCTTGCCTAACTCTCCACATGGTTTCAGACCCATGGTCTGATTTTTCGGTTTGTGGCGGGTAGGAACGGCTAGGGTTACGATCAGGAGGTTCACTGTAATGGGCTTCCTGGACCACATGTTGATGTGAGGTTGAATTTGACGGCGTTGGTGAGGGTAACTTGAAGGATGATTGTGGGAAGGAATTAGACAAGCCCTCATGTTGTACACTCAAATTATGTACGGGTTTCACATAATTGGTGCCATTACCCCGCATTGATAGAGTTGAATGAGTGCCAGAAAAGTTAACTGAAGGTGCATTGGTAGTGATTAAGTTCTTCTTCATAGTTAATCCTACATTTGAGGGTGGTATTTGTAAATGCCCCACTCGTTGTTGCTTTTCAGGATTAAGATTAGTTGCCTGATGCAGTGAATATGGAGAAACGGCGGTGCTTGTGAGATGCCTCGAAGATGAAACCACTACTGTTGGCTGTTGCCTTACTGTAGTAGTGCTAGTCACGGGAATCTGAGTTAATAAGTTGGTAGTTGCTACTGCAGCATGGTTCTGGATAATTCTATCAGATGCTACACTTCGCCGTGAAAAGGGGTTTTTTGATGCTTCCGAGCTCCAACCATTCTGAAAAGTTAATAAAATGGGAGCACATCAGTTAATGCAGTAACAAATACTTTTTTTTTATAATTGATGACAATATTAAGGATTTCAAAGATTTTATGACGTTGAAAATTATAAAAGGAAATATCGAGGGGCTTTTCATGCCCTTTTTTGGTCAGGCCAAGTGTCTCAACATCGTAAATAGAGGGACGAGCATCAAACAATTGGCTACTCTAAATACCAGTACAACTACTCCAAGGGAAGTAGGGAACCCTATTAAGCCCATTGTTTGCCTAAATTAGCTGTTTGCTTATATAGACTATTTATTTGGTGCCACGCAAGGACCTGACCGTGCAAAACCTTGTCAAATAAAAAGCAGAAGAAAAACTTGATTCATTAATCTAAATTTGGCCCGCCCTATGCTATTATATTAAAGTGTTAGACGCTTTCCACTCTCAACACGTATAAGCCAACATGGCTAAAGTGGGGTGTGCACGGCACTGTAATAGGAGACATCAGGAATGATGATAAGATCTTTGACAAATAGTGGGAGTATGAACTCAAATCACGCACCGTTCTTGGATCGCTTAAAGGGGTTGGAGATGGGAGAGAAACTTCCACCTTCTCTGGGGCTTTTACACTCGTGCCATAGCTCCCATTTGTATTTTCACTTAAACCCAAGTTCGCACCTCCTCTCTTGATCATGTCAAGCAGCTTCACTACTTCTTCACTGGGTATGCTACCGGCTTGTCCAGAAGTTAAGGCAAATACCAATTCTGGATTTTTAAGCAGTACGGCAAGCAATTCTAGATCAGGCTCAGCAGGAGCCATACTTGTCGAAGAAGTGGAGGCCACCCCTTCAACAGTATGAGCTGCAACCTGATTGGGGGAAACTGTTATATCTGCACCATCGCCATCTGGTAACTGTTCAATAGGAATTTCCAACGTCAAAGTGTCATCATAGTCCATTTCGAGGTCCCAAGGCTCCTTAGGGTTAGGTGGGATTTCTTGGATAGTTTTATATATAGTTTCCTTTTCCCTGCGGTCTCTGTTTCTCTGGACATCAACTTCTTTGCTATTTTCACCGTCACCGACTCTCCAGGAATCTTTAAGTTCCACTTCTGCAAAAAAAAAGTAAAAAGAAACCAAAAAGGAAAGATTTAAAACCGAAGAAAAATGTGTCCGAGAAATTTAAGAAAGGTGTTGCCTACTATGAGTTACAACTAACAAGAACCACAGAAACGACAAAAAACAAAATTTATATTTCATTTCCACACCTAGTACCATCTACATTTATTTTATGCAAACATCCAATTTCGTGTCTGCAACACTCGATCAGCGCCACAGCCAAATTCAAGAACAGAGACAGTAAATTTCAAAACCTGGACAGTGTTTTCTTATGGTGATAACTAGAAAGTAATTCATGACCTGATAACCTCGTAACTGCAATATTAGTAACTTGGCCCCCATCACATCATTTGCCAATTTTATTTATATATTAAAGGATTTACAAAGTAATGAACTTAATGTAGAAAAATAAAGCCCAGATGAGGTAAATTGATATTATTTCATGACAAGTGGAAAAGGAATAATAAAGAATGAAGTTGGTCATATTCGTTTATTGTAACGATCATAGAACCCTTCATGAGTTTTCAAGGATTTGAGACTGCGTGATAAATACACCAGACTGTAGCATAGAATTCACCAGACAAAAACGGACAATCCTTGCTGTTTACAGTCCCTGTATGTCGCAGCTAACAAAATTAAAGTTATAGACGCCAATCAACACTCATATTGGATTAATTCGGTGCTGTAATTCATATCATGGCAGGTTGCAGTTTATATATACTTGAGACTTGCAAGTTGCAACTACAGCATAACCTATACTACGTAACAGAAATATGAATTACAAACTCGTTCGTCCCATAGATATGAATTACACAAACAATGCTTCATCCAGATCTGTGATCATATTCCAAATTACAAAGGAATATCGCTACCCCAAATGCAACATATATAACCTGGACGTGGAACAACACATGGAAAAGAGCTCCCTTTATGATCCCATAATTCAAAGTTTCATCCTATTTTTATTCATTAAATGTAAAAAAAAAAAAAAAAATGGCTACCAAGTAAGGCGGGATGGAGTACATAAAATTAAATTTGAGAGTCTGTGTTCGCATATATGCCTAAAATTAACTTTGAAAGTCTGATGTGTACCATATATGCCTAATGCTGAATTATGGGGCCTTGGAACCCCTGGTGTATTTTAAGTGAGAATTATTTTAATTTCAATTCTTTAGCCCGAATTATGGCATATATTTCTATCATTGCTATTACTACACATCAATATCTCAGGATCATTGATCATAATGAAGCACTGAATTCCCCTGTTGCCTTCCTCGTTACAGCAATAATAAACACATGGATTAATACCAGGTCACGCTCAAACCAATTCATCTATGTATTAACTATTGTTCCCATGAACCATGGCAAAGATGTAAAGGAACACATGTAAGGAACAGAGAACATCTAATCTCGATACATTTGAATTTTTGGACAAGAAATTCGGCCAGTTAAAGTAATGCTTTTAAAAATATTGTAACAATGATCTATATGTTATTGCCATTTTGTAAAACTGATCCTTTGCCCCTGAGATCCCCTCAATTCATCTATGTATTAAATTTTGTTCCCATGATCTACAATGATCTATAAAGGAACATATGTAAGGAACAGAGAACATCTAATCTCGATACATTTGAATTTTTTCACAAGAAATTCGGACAGTTAAATTAATGCTTTTAAAAATATTGTAACAATGATCTACATGTTATTGCCATTTTGTAAAACTGATCCTTTGTCCCTGAGATCACCTCAATATTTAGTATAGCTCGTCATAGACAATTACAAGTCCTCAAACGAGATATTTTTAAGCCCATTCTTTACAAGGGATTTAGGTGTATCACGCAATTTAGCACAATTTTCCAGATAAGATATAGGGGGAAATCAATCAGAAACATTGTCCGAAATTTTAGAAATAGAGGAAAATCCTAAAATTCTCAAACAAATCCGAATTAGTATTTGAATCTAAACACTCAAGTTGTACATTTGTATGGCAATTTTTTATTAATCTCTTGAACAATGCTAAAATTGTAGGCGTATTTACAACTGCTCAATATACAGAACATAAGGTTAGACCACGACTCTTGCTCTATTTATTTATATAAGGTGATAAAACTACAAAAGGATATAGGGTCAATAGAGTTAACGTCAAAGGTGGCAAAGAAGCGTCTGCTATTGCCTTCCAAGAAACTGTGCAGGGAATTGACTAAGATATACCTCTTTTTAACTCAACGTCAGGAAACCTGTCAATATGGTATTTTCTCAACATGTCTAATCATTCATCTATCGGCTGAAAGTTTCCCAATTTTCTAGCCTAGTATTATAGACATAAATTTGATATATTTGATGAAACCAACAAAAGAATTGCAAATGTACCTGCTGGTGTTTTCCATGGGATCTGAACCCTCATGCACTTCTCCCAGAGAGGTTCCTTCACATCCATTTTCGGTTTTGAAAAAGCTTCCAGCTTATTGCTGGTTTTAGAGGCAAGTAACAAAGGTTTCTTGTTTTCATCAATTTTGTAAGGAGTGGGAACTTTAGAAGAGCAAGCTGCAATACTGGCAGGAATTGTCTGAGGTTGTTTATTCAGACTATCAATCTTTGTTTCTTTACTTTCTTTTGAACCGGATTTCCCATACTTACTCTGCATAAATAACGCACGCATTTTTGCTTTCTGGATATCATCAGCAGACATGGGACGACCTTGACTTACAGGCCCTGCTCTCGTCACCTGTGAGCTTCTGCTAACCGACTTTTGGCCTGGTTGTTCCACCAATTGCACTTTTCTGCGCTCTCTAGATTCTGATAGGGGGTTAAGGAATAGAAATGTGATATAGCCTACATTTTGCATGACTCAACAACTGACATGAACCATAGGCAATTTCGAGTAAGAGGGGCGTTAAAAGTATTCTCTTCAAAGCATTATTATTGATTAAAATTTATTGAGAATTGCAGTAAATAGGAAGTAATGCCAACATCATTACATAAATCTAAAAATTTTAGCCAATAATAATGTATTAAAATAAAGTATGTTAGAAATGTGCTGTTAAGATTGACCACAAGTAACCCACCACTTTCATCCTTGAAACATTAGGTCCTCTTGAATGATAATATTTTGACATCAAAATAGTCCAAAATTTATAGTTCACTTCGAACAAATTGATATCAGTCAATGATCAAATATATTGTTTGAGGACCAATTAGGTATACAAGTCAATTTGATAAAATGCTTTTGAGGATCAAATCGGGGAATAATTCCAATTTTATCAGTTAGTAAGCCAGTTACAAATATACAAGGATACGCAATGAAGATACACCAAGTGTGGACTTTTTATTAGAATCATCCAAGCTTGGAGTCAACAATTTTGCAGCTTGTGGAGATCCCACTTTCCTGAACAGAGAATAAAAATCATGAAGCATTTTCACAACTAGCAAAAGCAAAGCAAAGCCAATTAACTCAAACAAGTATGGCACAAAACTATTGGGAGAAAGATTTATTCAAATGAATGAAAACGTATGAATGGAAGCAATCAACCACAGCCTACAAATACCTGAAATTGTCCAGACATTCGCTTGAGAGTGAGAGAAAGTCTTCCTGAGAGAAAGAAAGAACCAGCTAAGAAATATGAAAAGTGAAAAGGCATTGCTAGCTGAAACATATACAATAAAACACTTACAGGAACATCAATATTTGAATGCCATGATTCAGAGCCCACAAATTGACCAATACTGCAAAAATAGAAATCATAATAATTGAGAAAGGATGTCTCAGCAAATTGTGCATGGAAAAGAGAATGCAAGCTTGCCTCTGAGATATCAACTCTTTATGACCGTCACTAGAAGGCCTAACACCATTGGGCTTCTTTATTACTTGGTTCCTCGCTAATAATTTGCTCCACTTTGATAACAAAACCCTTGCCCTGTTTGATATGTCTGATCCTCAAATCAGTGAGATTATAATTCAAGAAGTCTATCAAGTTATTAAAATAAGTGCCATCAAGCAGCACCACTAGGAAATTAAGATTTGAAACCAATAACAGACATCAAACAATGAAAAGGATGAAGTGTTACATCAGTCAACCAGAACACGACGTCTACTTTGCAGAATACAATTAAGATACATCTTATCTATTATTTACAGTCAGATAACATTAAAAGAAAGAATTAGATTCAATTGTTAACTCCTCTTCCTCCTATCTATCTTGCTCCTTCAGATATCATTAAAAGCATAGCAAGCAGCAACTAATTTATGAAAACCTGGACTTCATGTTTAAAATGAATATTAAATCCCAAACACAGGTCTCCTAATCAACATCCCACAATATGAGACAGACATATATGACAACTTGGAACCAGCCATCTCATTTTAAGAATAGTTGCCATGACCAAACAAGCTAACAACGTCTTAGGGTGTTTCTTTCTACTGTAAGAAAATGTCCAGTTATCATATATTAGTCCGTTGCAGTTATCATCAAATACATGTTATCCAGGTAAAAATCTAAGGACAATATCAATATACACCAAGAGGAAAGGGGAAGGTCAGGTCGAGTTTGATGGGTACTGAACCAGAAAAATATAAAGCACACCTGATGCCCTGTAGAACCGAAGTTTATTTACACTCTGCAATATAGCTGATATGTGCATGGGAATGGCTTTATGTAAAGGCAAATGACAAAGAACCTGTAAAACAATTAACCAGAGAGTTTGACAATATTCAGACATGTGCCAATTAAAAGCAATGCAAAATATTAACCTGAGTATTTAGATTTACCTTCAAGATAAGAAGAAGGACACTGGTTTGCTCCTCAACAGTCGCCTTACTCAACCAAGTAGCTAAAGTTATTCCACCCCCTCTGTTCAAAAACCTATAAGGATACAGCAGAAAAACTGAATCAGAAAATATAACATTATATTTCTATATTAACATGCTATTGAGAAAGCTAATAGTGTACCACAACAGTACTGAAAAATTCTGTATCGTCAATATCCACTCCATCAATTTCTCTTGCCCGGAAAATGTCTCTTCTTTTTGCATTAAACTAAAAATATTATCAACAAAATGTTTATCTGAATCATCTAGGTCAGACAAGGCTGCATCCTGTGTTGAACAAGATGCTTCTTCAGCATTGGATGGGACAGTAGAGTTTACGGAAGCTGGATTAATTAGTCTCACAGGATCAGAAGTTATTTTATCATCATGAGGATCTTCACAAGAATTAGATCCTAGTGCCCTCTCCTTTGAAAACTGCACTAGTCTCCTCACTCTTGAGCGCTGACTGGTGAAAAAGTCTCGCACCTAAACCAACATGCAAAAATTCATAAATTAATGCAGAACAGGAACCAAGCTACACGTAATCTTAACATAAAATTAAAAAGTGAATACAACCCTCTTCTTCTACAAAATATAAGAGGTAACAAAAAGTAGAGTAACAAAAAGTATTGGAAAAGATAACAAACTACAAACAAATGAGTAACAAAAAGTAGAGTGATATAAACCTGCGTCGCTGTGACACCAAATAAAGCACTTATCTCGCGCAACTCTTTTTTGCTAATAGAATCTTTAATCGAAAAAATTGATTGCATGTAATTTACAGCCTTTGGATTCAATAAATCCCTGGGTCTTTTTCCTGCAAATTTGGATTAAGTTAAACAAACAACAGAATTGTATATAAGCCTGCAAAAAAATAAATCTTGTTCCAACAAAGAAACCTACCAATTTTTATTGACAAAGCACCAGCTGCCTGCACCAAACAAACAAAATTTTGACAAAATCAGACACTCAATCCACAACGGCTTCAAATCATTTATTACATACAAAAGCAAAATCATAAGTGGAATATGTTCACAACTAATTATACAAAACGCTTCAAGAGTTCAAACGAAGATGATTCCAAGTACACAACATAAATTTGGGAATTAAATGCAAATAAGAGGCTCTTCACTTTTTCCATTAACCAAAACTAAACAATGAGATTATAAACAAAAGCTAAACAAACCAAAGAGAGACGAAATTGCTTGAGAGCGCACCATTTCTTGAGAGAGAGGATTGACACCAGTGAGTTTGCATTGCGTGACGACAATTTCCTGAAACTGATCGATCTGACTATGGAAGAGATCTCTCTGCGAAAGCAAAAACTTCTGGAACGATTCCGCGGAGCTCCCAATCTCCTGCTCCGCAAAATCTTCGTTCAAAGCATCCATTGTTGATAACGAAGATCGAAGTTCCCTCGACGCAATGCGTAGCAACACGCATTTAAGTTGAGGTGATTGAACGAAACTCAATGTTTCTCTCTGGTTCCCAGTTCGGAACGGAACTGGTTAGGGTTTGGCTCGGAGGTAATTTTGGAGAGAGAAAGTCAGATAGAGTATTACTGTGTCGGATGAGACACAGAGAGAGAGAATTAGACCGTGATCAGGACTGGTTGAATTTCGGGAATTATTTTTTAGGGCTTATTAACCATTGATGTTGTTTGAAAAACATAATTTGTGTTTTTTATACGGATTTTAGGTTTAAAAACTAATTAAAAAGAATAATTTCTTGAACAAAAACTAAATAATTTCTTGTACGAAAACATATATAATTTATTGTACCGAAAATTATATATTTTTTATCTTTTTAGTTTATTATACCATAAAGAATAAAATGTTGTTTCTGATAATTTGAGCTAAATATTTATCGGAAGAAGAAACAATGGTTGCTGTATAAATTATTACTATTATTTTACTCACTTATATACTGAAGACTAATGCCGGTGAGAATTTAATATCGAAATAGTTTGATAAATTTTAAAGTTTTTCTTTAATTATTCCTCTGTACTGAATATTTTTAAATTTTAAAATATAATTTTTTTTCAATTAATATTTTCTTTGTAAAGTATCATGAAATTTTTAAAAATAAAATATTTTTACTTCATCAAAATAATAATAATAATAATTTTATTATTGTGTGATCATTCTATATGGTATAAAAATATTAAATGAATTTAAAATACACAGATAATTTTAAATTAAAATATAATATTTATTTTAAAATGATTTAATATTTTATTTATTTTAATAGTTATTTTGAAATAAAAAATGATAATAACTTTTTTACATGTGGGATAATCAAAACACCATTTTAATTTGTAATTAATTCCATATGCAAATTCTATAAAATGTGAAATTTTCATATTATTTTTTTAAAATAATACTTTTATTTAATATTTAGATCAAACTGAAATTTTTATTATGTGAAATGAGTTATTTTCTTTAAATTATTAGAATTGTTTTGTTTTGGTGTAAATAAATGTATTTCTTCTCACCCCATATTGAAAAAATTATTTTTATTGGCATTTGGACTGATTTCTTTTATTATAAGGTTATTATTTCTCAATAACTAGTTAAGATTTTTGTTTTCAATGTTAACTATAAAATATTCTTGTGAATATTAATTAGGATTAGTTTTTCTCAAAGTCAAATGAAAAAAATGTATAAAATAACATTAACTGAAAATTCACCAAAAGAAGTTTTAACCAGCAATCTAAAATTGAATAAATGTTAATTTAAATAATTATGATTAGTATTAACTATATCAAATTTGTAACTACCATCAATTGAGAAGTCAAAAAAAAAATCTTAACCAATAACATAGTAAAAAAAATATCAATTAAACTTATCATCAACTTAAAACAATTTAACTAAGTTAAAATTTTGTTAATACTAGTTACAAGATTTAAAGAATTTTAACAACGAAATAACATAAATTAATATCAATTACAAAAAATCATCAATATTAATAATTTTAAATTATTATATTTTTTTATATTTATATTTTTATTTTGTGGTGATTGAAATATTTCATCCTTATACAAAAAATAAAATTTAATAAATTTAAATGGTCTTAACAAAATAAATTATTTTAAAAATAAAAAATTAAAATGTAATTCATTCAAAATATATTTGAACGTTTTAAACAATATGATTTTTAAAATATATTAAATTAAAATGAACACGTGTATAAAATAATGTGACAATAAAATACTGAATTGCAATTGGAAAGTTGTTTAAAATCTAACCGTCCTTCTTTTATATATTATCCAAGGAGTAATAAAATTCAAACACTCGTGAGATAATATTTCATTTTTGGTTTGTGCAAAGTTTTGGATACTTAAAATGATTTATTTGTTTAGGTTTACGCTTAAGATGATATGGTATCTCGTGTTAAATACTTAGTAGATAATAAGTTTAAAAAGGTTATTAATTTATAAAATTTAATTAACATTTTCATCTTTATTTATGTATTATAGTTATTATTAATTTCTCAAGTCATTTTTTAAGGATCTAATTAAAATTATTTAAAAGATATAATTTCTCAAGTCATTTGTTTTATTGAAAATAATAGATTAGTTACATAAAATGTCCTTGTAAGTCTCTAAATTTAAAACATTCAACTTGTTCTTCTTATTTTATTTTATTTTTCTTCTTCTTTCCCCTCCCCTCTCTTCCCTTCTATCTTTGTCTTCTCACCTCTTCATTCTTCTTTATTTTTTATTATTCTTTTCATTATATTTTTTTTAATCTTCCATAGTCTTTCATTTTCCTTTTATTTCTTCAGTTTCATCTACTCTTCTTATAGTGTAATATTGAATTGTGGTAATTATATTTGCCAGATGGAAAGTTATGAGTGTCTTACTTTGATTATGATAGGATATAACATGAAAATTATTTTTATTCAACTAACATTAGCTAAACATTATACTCATTAAAAAAAAGTATGTGTACAAAACTAATAATTTAAGTCGAAAATGAATCTTGATTATACAAATGGAACAATACCTAAAAGATGGTGGAAAATTTTATGTAAACTGTGATCTGATCAAAAGGTTAATTGAAAATCGAATATCATGGACAAATAACTCTCCATACAACTAACAACTAAAAAAAATCCAAAGCACGTTTTTTCAATCAAATTCTATTATATTTTGTGTTGGATAATCGTTTTGTTTTTTAATAATAGTTTGCATCTACTGTTAACTTCTCTTGAGAAACTATTTGAAAAATGGTTAATATCATTTATTATTTTTAATATAGATAAGACTAGCACTAACATGACAATAATGTGGCTAATATATTCCTCAGACAACACAACAAAAACACAAATGATTAATACTTTATATATATATATATATATATATAT
>Ga0209489_104101_pt1 | contig 27298 bp, 12 predicted proteins | sample SiratrowhiteBW_FD_187527 | JGI IMG/M metagenome (GOLD analysis project Ga0209489, IMG submission 187527) | Root nodule microbial communities of legume samples collected from California, USA - Siratro white BW (SPAdes) (version 2) | ecosystem: Host-associated > Plants > Roots > Nodule | place... | reverse complement strand
AGAAGAAAGAGATAATGGTTAGTTGAAAAAAGAGATTTTGTTATAATATTAGATGTGCATAACACTTGAGTAAATGAACAATTTGATAAGGCAAATAAAGAAGAAAAAAAAAAAAAAAAAAAAAAAAAAAAAAAAAAAAAAAAAAAAAAAAAAAAAAAAAAAAAAAAAAAAAACAGATGTGTAACTTCTTGTTACAGCTCACCGAAAAAGAATACTCTTCTTTTCAATTAGCCTAAATCAATATCATTAGATATAAACAAAACTTATATAACTTATTTTCATTTCCTTAAAAATAATGTAAATAAAATAATAAAACATAAATTATATTACTGTTAATCTATATAAAACAAAAACAAATCATTATAATAATTTATAATTATTTCTTAAGATAAAGAGAAAACAATTTAAATACACTTAGTTTCATTAGCATTTAAATAGGAGATCTTTTTCTTGCATTTCAATCATCTCAGGACATTTCTGAAAGTATCTTCTTGCATTTCAATCATTTTAGAATTGCAAGAAGATCTCCTCTTTCAATTATCTCAAAATTGCAGGACAATCCTCCTCTTGTCGTATCTTCCTCTTATATTTCACTAAAAGTATTTCTTGTATTTCAGTAACATAGGATGATTCTCTTCTTGCATTTCAATCATCTCATAAGTGAACCTCTTCTAGCATTTCAATCATCTCAGAAGTGAACCTCTTCTAGCATTTTAATTATCTTAAAATGTAAGAAGATACTACTCTTGCATATCTTCTTCTTAACATTTCAAAATTGTAGGAAAATTCTCCTCTAACATTTTAAAGATTCAGGAAGTTCCTCTACTTACATTTAAAATTCGGAAAGATCCTCTTGTATTTACAAGAATACCTCATCTAGCATTTAAAAAATGTAAGGTCCTCCTCTTGCATTTCAAAATATAGGAGGATCCTTCCATTGCATTTCAAAAATACAAAAGGAGGAGAAGGATAAGAGAATCCTTACTTGAATCATCTCAAGATGAGCATAGAATGATCCTTCTTCTACCTTTTGGATATCAGATCTCAGAAAATATAGAAAGTTTTTTTTTTTGAATTTGAATTATCTTAAGAAAGGAGATCCTTTATCCTTCTCTTCGATTTCAAACTTCACCTCCTTCTCTTCGATTTCAAACTTCACCTCCTGAATTTGAAGATCTTCCTCCTGTACTTAAAACTCCACCATTCATATGGATTTTAAGCTTCTCAAGAGTATACGAAGATCCTCCACCACCATAGAAATCTCGTAACTCCATTAATCAAGGAAATCACAGTAGATAGTGTTGCTGAAGCTGAAGGAGTTATGGATATGATTTCCATTCAAGACAAGTGCAGGCCATGTGTTGAATGATTCTAATCTAATGACATGCAGAGCAATTATACTAAAAGGTGTGTTGGCTTAGAGTTGCTGGTATGGTAAGATTGTAGAATAGAGAGGAGAAAGGAGATTAGATGAAAATAAAAATGAATAGAGAGAGGTTTATAGATCCTTTTGAATACGGCAGGGAAGAAGAGTTGATATTTATAACTAGGGTTAGAGTTGGTATTTAGAGTTAGGTCATAAATGCCATGGAGATAGATTTATAGATCCTTTTGGGTGCAGCAAACATTTTTGGTGAAGGAAGAGTTGATATTTATAGTTAGGTTTAAGGTTTATAGAGAGAGGTTTATAGATTTTTTTAGGTGAAAAATAAGTAAGAAATTATACAACAATTTATACAAAGATATGGTATGTTTTAAAATTTATACAACATCTTTTATTAATATTTTAAATTAATGTTTTATTAATATATAAAGGTAATATGATTTTCAAAATAGTTTTTTCAGAAGTAAAAAAACCCTGTCAAAGTTGGGTAAGAGTGTTGAAAAATAAGGAAAGAAATTGAATTGATAAAAACATTAGATAAAATTAAATTAAAAGAAAATAAAGGAAAGAGATTTAAATTCTACTTTTAGAAGCGGTGTTTTTTTTTTTTCTGTGCATATATATATACATATTATAAAAAAATATCATATTATAAAAAAGTATCTTATAATTTTATATTAACATCAAATTTTATAAATGTTTTTTTTTTGTAAATTTTCATTTATATATAAGAAAAACTTTGAAGTCAACCCAACTTTTGAAGTGTGTTTGTATCATTTGATTTGATGTGTACAAAGAAGAAAAAAAAGTTTTTCTGGTAGTATATATTAATATTAGTGAAAATAAGATTGAATATAGTAGGCTAATTTGAGAAGAAAACAATTCATTTTAGAATTTTAATCTTGTAACTTACGTAGTAAAGATGATAGTCTTAGAATTTTAGAATACTCTTCTTTTTCAATTAGCCTAAATCAATATCATTAGATATAAAATAAAATTTATATAACTTATCTTCATTTCCTTAAAAATAATGTAAATAAAATAACAAACAAATAAAATAATAAAACATAAATTGTATTACTACTAATTTATATAAAAACAAAAACAAATCATTGTTCATAATTTTTAATTATTTCTCCAGATAATGCAAAATCAATCTAAATATATCTAATTTTATTAGTATTTGAGTATGAGGATCCTCTTTTTGCATTTCAATCTTTTATTTTTAGGAGGAGTATTTTCTTGCATTTCAATTATTTCATAAATGCTCCTCTTGTATGTCAATCATCTCAGAAATGCAAGAGAATCTCCTCTTGCATACTCTCCTCTTACATTTTAAAAATTAATCTTACATTTTAATTTTCTAAGGAGAAATATCTTCTTGCATTTCAATCTTTTCAGTAACATAAGATTATCTTGCAATTCAATAATCTCAAAAGAGGATCTTTTCTTGCATCTCAATCATCTTTGAAATGTAATAAGGTCTTACTCATGCATATCCTCTTCTTGCATTTCCAAATTACATTTCCAAATTACAGAAAAATTCTCCTCTTATATTTCAAAAATGCAGAAAGATCATCTTCTTGCATTTCAAACATGCAGGAAGATCTTCATCTTGCATTTATGTAGAAGATCTTCTTCTTGCATTAGCAAGAATACATACTCTTGCATTTCAGAAATGCAATCCTCCCCTTGTATTTTAAAATGTAGGAGAATCTTTCTTTGAATCATCTTAAGATGAGCATACAATATCCTTTCTCTACCTTGATTAAATCCATTTATTTCTATAGAATGTTATTAATAAAAGAAATTCAAATATAATATTTCAATTTTATAAAATTAAATATTTTATAATTATTTTTTAAAATTTCAATTCATACTAATTCTTATTAAAATTAATTCAAGGATACTTTTTAATTTAATATGTTACTCAATTGATTTAATTTTTTTATCACATCAATCAACTTTATCAACTTGTATATATTTAAAAAATAATTTATAATATATATATATATATATATATTTAAATTTGGTATAAAAATACTTCTAAAATATAAACAAAGGTTTAAATAAATTATAAACTATAATAAAAAAGTATTCCCAAATCTTAATAAATAAAAAATTTATATTTTAGAATAATAATATATTAAAATAAATTATCTTATGAAACATCAAAATTTAAATTCATTAATTTTATTTTATTTACTATCTTAATATTTTGATTTTAATTATATATTTTTATATTAAAAAATTGATACTTTTATATTTAATATATAATACTACAATATATCAATAAAATATTATTAATATAATAATTATAAAATTCTTATATACAAGAAAAAATAAAATAATATTTCTGTACATAAATGACTACTTTTTTTAACAGACATGCATATTTTCTTTGTACTTCTTATTTATATAATATGATCAAAGTTTATTGGCATTTTGTTTGTACTCTCCATTCTTTTCAATCTGTGTGACCAAAGACTTATATACAAGAAAAAATAAAATATCTCTGTACATAAATGACTACTTTTTTTTAACAGACATATTTTCTTAGTACTTCTTATTTATATAATAAGATAAAAGTTTATTGGCATTTTGTTTGTGCTCTCCATTCTTTTCAATCTGTGTGACCAAAGACAATGTATGTGAGTCAAGAGAATAAATAGAAATTGTGTTTCGTGATTAGAGACATTATTTATACAGTGAACTAATACTCTACTTTTTAACTCTAAAGTATGCTATGAAATGTCCCATATATCATACCCAAATCCCAAACAACTCAGCATAAAGTGAAATTCTAGATAACTACAGGATTGTTAATTATAGATTTGTGCATTGACAAATCTACCAACAAAGCACAATCATGCAGAAACTCTTTGTTGGCTATAAAAGGGAAATTATAACATAAATAATTGTTATAAGTCTTGTATATCTGGGAATGGAAGATATAAGATTTGATAACAACCTAGCCTGCTAAAAGAGATATCACTGAACCTAGACAGCCGCTCCTCTTCTGCACTTTCATACCGAGGAAACAACTGCTGCTTCAGATGTTATCTTCGTTATCTGCCACTTAAGCCACAAAGAATTACATAAATAAAATTACAGTATTGAACAAGCAGATTAAGGGAAGTAAATGTCCATCATCATATCACAGATTTAAATTTTTAATTCATATTTAATAACAATTAGTTAACAATTATACTAGATATACCAAGTTTTAAGTCAAATATATAACAAATTTCAAATACTACTAACACTCATGGAAACAACCACTACAAGAAAATTCATTATCTAACAAATTTTTTATGAGTAAATTTACCAACAAATTATTTTATGAATAACTTATCCCTGGACTACTCCATAAGTCTTATTTGCAGAAAAGCTTAAAAAATTATCTAAAATAAATTTTATATAATTGACTAACCAAACAAAAATATCCCTTTGTAATATGCAATCAATTATATAGTTGTTATATAGACGAATATAACATTCATTAAATACAAATTCAACTCAACAACACCTATTATATATTAAATACTCAAACATCAAATTCAAACAATATCCCTGAAATTATATCACTATCTACTAACATTTTTTAAGTTCCTATGATATCTATGACAAAATGAAGATGCATATAAGAACAATCTAATCTAATATTCTAACAAGCATGGAGAAATTTACGGACAAATTATTTCATGGGTAACTTAACCATATACTGCTCCATAGGTATATTACCGACAGATTTATCCCTTGATACATTTTTGGAAAATCTTGAAAAATTATCTAAAAATTTCATCTAAAAACTTCATACAAAAATATCCCTTTGCAATATGCAATTAATTATATACCTGTTATATAAACCAATATAACATGCATTAATTACGAATTCAATTCAACTCAACAACACCTAGAGATTATATATTAAATGCTCAAACATCAAATTCAAACAATATCCTTTAAATTATAAAACTATCTACTAACAACATTAAGTTCAAACCATTTCCATGACGAAATAAACATGCAAATAAAAATGCAAATTATAACAATCAAATCTAAAATCTAACCAATCTCACCTTAAGGACTAATATTTCAATCTCTGAAACATGGTATTTCCACAAAGCCTCAAAAAGTCAATTTAAGTAACTCCGGCCAAAAAAATCAATCATTTCAAACAAAGGGATTAGAAAGAAAAGAGAAAATCCACATGAAACATGTCATGTTAGTCCTTTTCTAGTCTTGCAATATACTTGTCATAGTATTGGCCTGCTTTCTCAAGCTCTCCAAGCTCAGTGTAACAATCAGCAATTGCCCCAAACGCCTCGGTATTCCCAGAGTCCTCCCCTTCTCTTTCAGAGATGGCCAAAACCATGGAATGGTATTTAATAGCATCTCGATATTTTCCTTGTCTTTGCAATGAGGCTCCTGTAATGCAATATTTCAATTGTATTCATGGAGCACCTTGTAAAATTCGTCATTCATCTAACACACGCACGTTAAAAGTGATAATGTAGGAACCCCTCTATTCACAAGCAACATAGGAAAGATGACAAACCTAGACCTCTGGCAGCCTTTTTCTCCTCGATAGGATCTTTTAGATTCTGGGCAAGCTCAAGTCCATTCTTAAACTCCACAAATGCTTTATCCAGCTGTTGATTCCTTAGAAAGTTCTTTCCATTTTTCAACTTAGAAATTAGCTCTTGCTTCTTTGGGTCAACAATAATTTCATTTTCAGGTATCCTACCACCACCAATGGGAGCATAACTCAAGCTAGGAGCATAAGACTCGATCTTGGCTTGCTTCCTTAAAGCTGCATTGATTTGGATTAATTGCTCATTTACCCGTTGTAATTCATTTCTTCTTTGTCGAGCAAGCAACCCTAAAGAGAAGAAGTAAAAGCTTTGAGCTTTCATGATGCATTCATGCTTCACATAGCTACGACTCTTAACTTTCGCATGACTCTCATGCATTTAAAGAATTGTAGTTGCACACAAAACATATTTCAATAATGCAACAAATAAAAATCATTTCCTCAATCATCTTGCAACAAGACGAAGTTCCACTCTCCAAGTCCTTGGAATAGGAAACATGGATCACAAGCTAGTATAATTGTACAAAGGAATCTCACTACCTTACCTCCAACGGTGGCTCCAATGAGGGCTACCGCTAGCAATATAGGCATAGTGAAAAAAGACTTGTCGGCCTCACAAGTTTCGGCCAAAGCTTTGTTAGGCATAGAGAACATCAAAATATTGCTTGCTACAACTATTAGCGATGGGAACCTTTGGTGCATGTCTTTCTAGCAAGGCAAACAATTTTACTCAGAAGTCAGCATAGAACGATGCCACAAGGGAATAGAAATTGAAAACCAACAGAATATAGAGAAATAAGAAGCATTATCCCAACATACAGAAGTGACCAACAAAGAGTTAGTCAGTGTACAAAGTAATATCCATGGTTGTGAGTTTTTCCAATAGCATCATTTTAAACAGAAGATCATAAACCTTAACCTTCAATATTTAACGATACAACATTATCTTAAAACTTCCATATTTGACAATTTGTATTGTGTAGAAACACAATTATAGTTAAAACTAACATTACCAAGTACATAGATCAAATTATTCAAAGCACATAGCGGCAAGAATGTCATTAATCACCACCATACCTTACACTTTGAGTACTGCAAGAAATTTGTAACCTTAGAAGGCCCATCAAGCGTATCAATGCGTGGAACAATCTTGTCCAATTTTAGCGAAAGACAAGCCAATTTTCCTGAATAATTCAAAAAGGTTCAATTTTGCCACAGATTTCCTAGACACAAACTCAAAAAGGGTGACTTCAAAGCTCAAACAAGACAAAAGTTACAAATTTGAAATAATTTGAAGATTGAATGCAAAAAATAACTGACCCAAAAGTAAAGGTTTGGGGTTGTTAGCATAGAATTGAGGTTGTGAAGAGCGATGATGAGCATAGAGGCAAGAGCAACACCGAAGTGGCTTAAATTCTCCTCCAATCTACCTTCCAAACCCACTTCCCTCTCCTCATCAACCACTATGTTTTTGCTCTCTACAATGTCATTGCAATTCGTTCACTCAGTGGTTGTGCCTCGACCACCACTAGTAGGGGGACATCTTCATGTGTCCCACCTCTTCCACAACCACTTAACCAAATTCTAATGATCAATGGCCTCAAGTCCCTATTTCTTGCCAACGCGCCTTGCTCCACCATCCTTGTCATCAGTGTGAAGCTTGAGTTGGACAAGGTTACGCGCATGCCATCGTAGATGTTCCATGTTTTGAGAATTGACAAAGTTCAAAGTCTTTATTGATGACAATAGAGTTTACCTCTCTACCAAGAGGATTAGGAAGCTCGTGCTATGAGATAGTCATATTGTTGAAGGGGGCAAGTGGCAATGGATTGATGTCAAGGTCCCCAAATTGGGGATTTGATTTAGCAATTTAGGAGAGGGAGAAGCAATTGAGGATGTATTAAGGGAATTGATTTAGGAATTTAGGAGAGGGAGAAGCAATTGAGGATATATTAGGGGATTTGATTTAGGGATTTGCCAAAGGAGAAGATATTGGAGGTAATGAAGAAAAAAGATACAATTTTTTGGTACCAAATAGTGTTGGGAGGCAAATAGGGATTTTTGGTCAGTGGAGTACACAGGTATAATACGTGAGTTTTCTCAAGAGGTCAAGAAGGGGATTTGGGAATTTTGGTCAATTTATATTCTTTTATGTTTTAATATTAGTAACAAATAGGATAATGTTACCCATGAATTTCTTTTTCCGGTGACTTCCATCCTTCAGTAACATTCCCTCTAAAACATTTCTGATGCATTGCTTTTGCTGTAGAATTAACATTACTGACAAACATATCCATTAGTAATATGAATTTACATCCAAATCCAATTCCATGGGAAACTATATGTGGGAAAACAAGCTTAACAAAGCATACAATTTTAAGAAAAATAGGCAAGGAACAATTGGTAAAAGCCACAACCATAGAAGGATTTTCAAATTCTCAATTATTCATTTTATAAATACCAATAAAGGAGGTATGTTGAGTGATAAATTAAGGAGACAAGAATGCAAGCATTGTACATGAAAAGGAAAATATGCATGCACCTCTCTCACACCTTCCCAGCATTCTTCATTTGTTCTGCTGGGGAGGGAGGGTGTGGAGTTCAACTCCACTCAGTTGAACTGAATGTGGTTGCATGGGAGAATTTTAGTATAACTCCAAGGTTAGGTAAGGTTTCAAAAAATTTCATCAATACAACAAGCCTATGATGTCTATAAGGGTTATTGTATTTGTATACCCGATGGATATCTCATTTTCTATCACATTTTTGTCCATCTATGGATCTATTATCTCTCTTCCTCAATTTTTGTTTTCGCTCTCTCGTTTCTGCTTAAAAATTAGTATGTATCTTTCCTCTCTATAAACTCAAGCATCACCGCGTTAGATGTGTTACCTTTCTTCTATATTGTCTAAATATTCATAAAAACAAATACAGAGACATTTGCAACATTGAGCACCATAATGAACAGAAATAGAAACAACAACAATATAAAAACCATACCTTGAAGGGTAGAAGTAAAACCACAGGTAGTTAAATGCTGTGCAAGTTCCTCCCCTAATTGCTTTAGATAATTTGGTGCCGCTTTTTCTTCAGTTGCAGGCGAAACAATTGCTAACTCGGATGTCAAATCCACACGAGCAGATAACACTTGAGGCTGTCCACTCCATTAATCATCCAACACAAACAAACTCATAATAAGAACATAAACTTAGCTTACTTTATAACATATTGTTTAGTCATTGCAACAAATGGAAAAATTGAAATTGGAAGAACATAAATATTACTATTACTATCACTTACTCGGCTTTCTAAAAGCTTTTTGACGCTATTAGCGCATCCTTCGCACATCATTCCCTGGAAAGAGAGAGAAGTGGAATTCAATTTCTACACTTGATTCCGTTTGAGAAAATTTAAAAAAAAAAAATGAAGCGAGGAGGTCAAAGTCAAACAAACCCCAACACGGAGAGTGATGACAGCGTCGTCCTCGGCGGAAGAGCACCGGAACGGCGTAACGGAGTTGAGGCGGCGATGAAACGGTGTAACTCTGACTCTGCCTCTGACCAAAGGACGATGGTGCTTCAGAGGTTTGGAAAGTGCCATAGGCGTCACCGTCACACACGACGGCGAATCCATTGCGAACGGAATTTGAATCGGAAATGAAAGAAACGAAGCCATGGGCGCCTCAGAACTGCAGAGACCAACTTGCTCAGCTGTTTCTGATACTTTTTATCCCTTGTCATTTACCAAAATATTTTATTCAAAAAATATTCTTAAAAAGTATCTAAAAATATGTCTGCTTAGTTTCTTTATACTCTTGAAATAATTTCTAAATTTTAAATTAATTAGAATTAAAATAAATAAATAAACATACGTTATAACAATTGTTACTAACTTTCTCATTTTATGAGAATGTAACTTGTCCGTCAATTAATATAAAAATAAAAACAATAAAGATAAAATATCGACTTTCCTGATATGATAACCAGAATAATTCCTACTTCCTTATTTTTTAAAATGCAAAAAATCAAAGTCTACTTGTGTTATGGTCTGTTACTTACATTCGAAAAAAAAACTAGAATATCTGCTACTATTTAAAACTCTAAGAGTATTTACAATCCTTAATTATCAATAACGAATAATAAATTAGAGTAAATGTTATTTAAGCATAATTTACTCTCTGGCATGATACATATAAAGAAATGAACCCAATTTTTAATAATTATTAAAGTGTGTCTAATGGCACACTAAAAAAATCATATTAATTATATATTATGTTTAACAAATATATAAATAATATTGTTTAGTATTTTAATTAAATGTTATAGTAACAAAATGTGCAATGTTAATTAGAGATTAATTGTAATAAATATATTAAATAATATTTTTTAATATTTCAAATAATGCTAACAAAATAAAATATGTAAAATTAATGTATATTATACATCATATGGAATAAAGATATTAAATAATATTTTAGTATTCATATAAAATTTATATGTTTAATTATGTCATCACTTTGTTATAAATCTCCCCCAAACTCTCAAAACATGGTAGTTTTATACACGTTTTATTGAATGACAATACCTACTCACTCCCAAATGGTAACAAATAACTTTCATACACTATCATCATTTAAAAAAAACTTTTATTTTATATTATTCGGTGTATAATGAATATAATTTTCTGATTTAATTTAATATTTTCACTATACCATGTGATTAATATCTAGTGTTAAAATAACGTATCATTCCAATCAATAATATTATTCTAGTTATTATTGAAATATCACAATATATATATATATTATCACAATTTTGTATTCAATAAATATATTTTGAATTCTAGGTGACAGTCTAACATTATTACATATTAAGATTACATCCAATTTATATCATAAAATATAAGTGATATAGTAAATTAAATATTCAATTTAAGTAGAATAACTATCGTATAATATATTTAAAGAAAATATAAAAAAATCAATAAAATAATGACATTTGAGTATCAAAGTTTTTGTTGCATTATTATATAAATTACGAATTTTAATGGTGAAGATAAGATCAACAATTTTGAGTGACAAACATTGTTATTTGTCATTATTTAAATGCGACTGATAAATGTGATCACGTAATATTGGAGCACCAGTGTTTTGTACATGCATTAAATACAATTGTTTGAACTTGACTCAGGTGACCAATTTGAAACTCAATTTATATATAGAATCAATGACAATTGTAAATTATACTAAATTATATAAAAGATTTCCAACTCAAAATTCAACAAATTGTATCCATTTTAACAATATGTAAACTCTAATTGCAACACGAGTTTTTCAATCAAATCAATTATTTTACCGACTAATTGATCATGCACCATGAACATCTAACTCAAACAAAATTAACTTTATTTGTTTCTTTTAAATTTCATTCAATCTCATAAATAAAAACTTAATTTTAAAAATCAGTACATCACAATGCTGAGAAACTATTAAATATTTAATAAAAAACAAATTAATTAAATATGTTGGATTAACTCATTTTATAAAATAAATTAATTAATTAGATAAATTAAATTAACTCCTTTTACCTGATAGTTGTTTGTTTTTAAGCAATAATAACTTCAAATATGATAAAATAACAAAAATTACATAAAATCCTCTCGAAAAAATTAAGAGAATCTCTTATGAAAACCAAAACATATACAAAAATTTAGCTTGTTGATAAAATTTCACACGTTGTTTATCTTATGAAACTACAAAACATTCACATAAAAAAGTTAAGAATAAAAAAATAACTTACTCCAAATGAAATTTTAATAATTTAGATATAACTTTTAGTTAAGTCACTTCCTAATTGCAATAATCCAATGAAAAAGAAGAAAAGAAAAACTCATTTTAAAATCATTTTAATTTATAATCATAAGATATAACTTATAATCTTAACATTTATCATTCTAAATTAATCTTTCAAAACTAATTATTACAAAAGAACCGATGAGAAAGTTAATATATAAAATAATATATTTATAAAATAATCAATTATCTTTATTATTATAAACTAGTCTTAATTAAATATCAAATTATAATTTTTTTATTATTATCTTATAAGTTTACTTTGATTTTTTCATTTTTAACTTAATTTTTATTATTATAAATTTATCATTATTCTATTATATTGTACAGTATGATTAATTATATTGTATAATATAACTATTTGTTGGTAAAATATATTTTGAAAAAAAATACAAGTTGATATATTCCAACGAATGTCATGATACATACATAATAAGTGTATAGTGCAACTTTCTTCTATATATCAATGATATCTATTGTCTGTGGGATTTAGCATTCGGAATTGTATTTTCTCAAATATTTCGACATAATAAATAATATTATTTAGTTTTCAGTTACTGATAAAACAATAAAGTGCTTAATATTAATTATATGTTGTTTTAATAAATGTATAAGTGATAATGTTTAATATTTTAATTAATGATTATATGTTATGTTTAATAAATATATTAAACAATAATTTTAATATTTCCATAAATGTTATGACAACAGAGTGTCTAATATTAATTATATAGTGTGCTTAATAAATATATTCAACAGTACTATTTAATATTTCAATTAATGCTATAATGATAAAGTGTGTAATATTAATTATATATTATGTTTAATAAATATATTAAATAATATTGTTTAAAATTTAATTGATGTTATTAAATGATAATTAACTTCTTCTGTTTGGTGAGGATTCATTTATACAATCTTACAGAACATGGTAGTTTTTACTATGTCTTATTAGATGTTTATAACTACAGTAAAAACCTCGGTTCCAATTCATTCAATACATTTCTTTATATAATTTATCCTATAACCAAAATTATAACATCTCATCAGTAATACATACATATATATATATATAATCTCATGTGTTATTTCTAGATTAGTATTCTCAATTCATTAAATACAAACAATAACATATCTTTTTATTATTAATATTTTCAAAATATTAGTCGTTTATGATAATTGCGTAAATATTAAAAAAATACATAATTTATTAAATTTAGTAAATAAAACATCAATAATTTTTCCAATTTATCCTTTTTTTATCTTAAATGAGTTCTACCATTTCTACACATTTGTTCTCAGAGCTTTATACGAAACTCATTACCAGTGTAATATTCTGGTGCATATCAATGAATAACAATTGTGTATTTTTTTATGATAATAAAAAGTAAACAAAATTGTATAATTATTAAAAAATATTTCTTAAAAGTTTTTAATAAAAAATTAAAAATAACTTTTTATTAAATTTTATATTTATATATCACTTGATGATATCTTGACTAATTGTTTTTATAAATAATAATACATTTATTGAAAAGTTACTTTATTAATGATATATATGTATATATATGAAATGATATACCTAGGTAAAATTCACAACAAGTTTATCAATGTAAAGGAAGAAGAAGATCAATTAACACTTGATTGATTAATAGCTACGTCTCAAACAATTTTGTATACATGAAAAGTCAGTTTCAATAAAGATTTTAAATGAAAAAACAAGGATATTTTTTATAATTACAAATCCATACTTCCCAATAAGATTAATATAGTTGATAAAGGATGTTTATAATGAGTTTTGCAAAATTCATATATTAGCATACAAATCACCTTTTCCTACTCTCAAAATTTGTGTTATAATTGTAGATGTGTTAAAATTCAACACTTATATACGGTCATGAATGGTGATAATCGTGTGAAAGACATCAATCTTATACTAAAAACTAGATAAACTTGTGGATTTTCAAGGGTTCAATTGACGTATGCATTGAAGATGAAAAAAAAAATATATTCAATTGCATGGTAGCGTCAATATCATAAATGTGATAACCACAAACCTATAATAATACTAAGGAAACTTTTTTTTTTACAACTATAACAACCACACTACAACCAATTTTTTAGGATATTATAATCATTATGAAAATAAACTTTTATATTTATGAAGAAATAAAAAAAATGAAAGATAAAATAATAGTTACAAAGTGGTTGTAAAAAATTATTAAATGTCAACGTATCGTTGCTTAATACTAAATTAATACTAACATTTAAATTTGACAGCATATATTTAGAGAGTTTTAAGTTCAAATATATTATCAATGTGTTAACGAAATTTGATAAGATTAAGTTAATTTATTACAATTGATAATAAATGAAACTCATAAGATAGTATCCTGTAAATCATGTATTGTGTTTATAGGACATTCAAAACTATCTTCATGTTTTAATATAAAAAAATTATTTACAAAATAATAATAAATAATTATAGAAGACGTTGAAATAATATTTGATGTACCAAAGTTTTAATTCATAATTTATGAAATTTATCATGTAATTAACATCTTCCTGCAATATATTGCAAAATGAATTCAATAGATAAAATTTTGATAAATGAATTCAATGGATAAAATTTTGATGTAGATGGCATTTATATTGGTGAAAAAAAAAATTCACATATTAATACATCTCATGGTAATTTTCTTAACATTTCATTAACATTGATGATATTATATGAAAATAAAAGTATTATATGTATAATAAAGCATCTTCATAAACTATTTTCAAGGGCATAGTAAAATATGTTTAAACAAGAGTAATAATAATGACAAAATTTAAGTTTAAGTTTATATACTTAATTATTAGTGTATATTTTAGTCGATGGTACACACGTTTGTATTATCATTATCATCATCATTATATTTATTAATTAAAACATCAATTATTAATATTTTCAAATTCTAAATAATTAAATTTTATTTAATTAATAATTTTAAAAAACTAAATTAAAAGTAGACTGTGAGGTTTAAACCAAAAAAAACATTTAAAATTTAAAATAAAATTTATCCTTCAAATAGAATTTGAATAAAATATTTGAGTATCTAATATATTTGCATACTCAAATTTATTACTCAGTGTAGCCCAGTCAGAGAGAAAATGACTGTCAATTTAGAGATTGTGACCGTCAGGCGATTGGTTTACCTGCTCCCTCATAACGCGTTATTCATCAACTGTCTCTCAAAGGTCAAACCCCTTTTCCAAAAAATAACGGCATATTGCAATTTTTATTATTTTTCTTTGCATAACTTATTTTTATTAAACACACTTTTTTTTTCTTTAACATTTGATCTCCTTTTTGCGTTAATAAATTTCAAATTATCAGAAAATCTAAAATAAAAAATGAATTTCATTAAAAAATAAATTTGAGATAAATAAATGTGTGAGCGAGAACGTACTCTGTATAATATAAATACCAAATATACAGTATCAGTTTTTCACTTTATCACGTCACTGGAGAGTTGAGGGGAAAAGAAAAAAAGAAAAGAAAAAAGAAAAAGAAAAGAAAAAAAGTCTCTGTCTGTCCTTCGTCGTTCGCGTTGATCTCAGATTCAGTCTTCGCCATGGCGGAGGGAACTGCTTATGGATTGCGTCGTCCATTAGGTCAAATTCTAACTGCCTTTTCATTTTGCTTTTTAATTTCTCGTGCAATGCTTCGATCCTGTATATGCAATTGCTTTTTCGACGCGATTTTTTTGGTTACGGAGCTTCAGTTGTTGAGCTATGTTTCCTTCATTGAGTGGATTCCTGTTGTTGGGTCTAAGTGTCAGGTACTGTCAATGGCTTGGCTAATGAATGGACCTACGATTTGGCCCTTACTGAGGTTGGCTAAAACTGTGCCCAATTGATTTGGGGAAATAACCATTCTGGTGCCTTTTTTAGTCGAATTACGCTTTTTTTAGGTGTTATAGCGTCTTTGGAACTAGGGTTGTATGATATGAATGATTGATAGGTATTTCTTCACTGCATCGATTTTCCACCGTTTCGGATTTGTGAGTGGTGAAACTAACTAATATGCAGCTTCAGTCCCCCCCAAATTAGCTAACCTAAACTTGTAACTATTTCAAAATGGTTTTGTCGGAAAAAGCACATGCATCAGAGAGGTTTTCCTTGCCACAAAAAAAAAAAAAACTAAAGGCAACTCAATAGAGCATCATGAGTTTGTCATGATTTTGTGCTTTCCAACAAAATTTTTACAAATAAGAAAGAGTGCGTTCTAAAGAGTATGTTGGTAGCAGTCCTCTATAGGTTAATAAGCATAAGGAAAATTACCCATATAAATCTATGGATATAAAATTTCAATTCAAGTTTAGTTCAACGTTTACCACTTACAAAATATTTTCTTTATCAAATGGATATGTTTATGTATAATCTTGCTTCATTTGGTTGGCTCTTTCAATTTCCGATCTTTAATCCCCCTCCCGGTCTCATGTAAGATTTTGATTGTGACAACATTGCTCAAAAACAGTCTTTTGGTCAAAATGTCGAATTTTTATTTTAAACTATTTTGAACACGACACAATTGGCTATTCCAAATAATCACATGAAAGAACAGATCTGAAGAACGGAATATATTTGGTAGCTTAATTGATTTTTTTTTTTTGGGAGGGGGGGACGGCTTTTAGGATGCTAAGTTATTGTAGTGGATAGCACTCGTGAATGACAGTGGCTGTTATTTTCACATGTCAATTTTTATTCTATTATTACAAAAAGTATTCTTATTGATGCATGTTACTTTTATGGCCATGATTTGATGTGATATAATTGTATTTGTTGTCTATTGTGATATAATTGTATTTGTTGTCTATTGTGATATAATTTGTAATCAAATATTTGACCAAATGCCTTGATATCAATTTGCAGATATTCAGCAATTACAATTTGAAGCCCAGCATCGGTGGTTGCGACCTGCAGAAATTTGTGAAATTCTTTGCAATTATCGGATGTTTCAAATCACTTCAGAACCTCATAACAGGCCACCAAGTATGGTTACTGCATGTTACTGATAAATTAATTAGCACTACCTGTATCTACTAGATACATGGATCAAATGAATTGCCCATTCTAACTGATTTTCCATGACTTGTTTGGTGGAACTTGGTGTTCATGAACATTTTGTCCTGAATTAATCATATCTTTCTAGGTTCTGAACAATGTGTTTCGAAATGGAAGTACTGTCCTCCTTGAGTTCATTTAACTGGATTTAATTCTTATAAAAGCTGTATGATTTTTAAAAATTTTTCAGCATCTGAACTTAACGTATTCATGTTCCAATACATCCTTTATTTTTCAGTTCAAGGAATACAGGCACGTTATTCGGTAAAAAAAATTGGTGAAGCTTGGTAGCAAAAAAGCACCTTATGTACTTATTGTATAATCTTCACAATTAAGCAGGATTTAGGATATTATTATTAGTATTGTGTTGTTTTCCTATAACTTGCTTTGTTGTTATTTTCACTCTATCTTTTAGCTACCAATCACATTCCTATCATTACTTCATGCTTACAAAGACATCACTTAGACTTTTATTTCATGATTTCAGGCGGCTCACTTTTTCTATTTGATAGAAAGGTTTTGAGATACTTTAGAAAGGATGGACATAACTGGAGAAAGAAAAAGGATGGAAAAACTGTGAAAGAAGCTCATGAAAAGTTGAAGGTAATCTTATAATTTGCTTAAGTTTTGAGTTTATAGTTAATCAAATCTGTGTAAGATTAGCTTATACGTAAGATGATTGAAATTTTTTCAATATAATTATTCGGTGGGGTTGTAACATCATTTAAGCAAATTTAGGTTGGAAGTGTTGATGTGTTACATTGCTACTATGCCCATGGAGAAGATAATGAAAATTTTCAAAGGCGAAGCTACTGGATGCTTGAACCGTGAGTATGAATTAATTAATATACAAGATTTTGTGTAATATGTCTTGGAAATTAAATTGCATTCATATTTCATGTGTTGTTACTTTGTAAGCTTCTTTCCAAGTACTGCATTAGTTCATTAGCATCATATCTCATGTCAATTTACAGATAAAAGAGTTTTAAGGGTGTTTCATTGCCCCAAACTCAGTGAATAGAGCATTGGAGTTACATTTTTCACTTTTTTTGGTGTTTGTATACTTCAAAGGAGTTTCTGGCTTAGACAAGTTGACTGAGAAGCTTTACTGCATTTTTCTTCCCTGTTCTCCTTTTGTTTAATGTTTTTGAAGGATTTCTTATCCTAACCCTAGTTGTGATCATATAATTCACCCATTTCTCCCTAGTGTAATTTCTTCTTTATCTACAAATTGCAGATGACATTTTTAAATCTTATCGGGTTTTAAATATTTTGCTGCATCTTTACTAACATGAGCTTTCAATGTACATATACCGAGATATTCATGTCTTATAATTAATCAGAACATAATTTTCTTGTTAATTTTCTTTTATTCCAGGGATATGATGCACATAGTATTAGTCCATTACTTGGAGGTTAAGGTATTTTGTTGATTTCTTTATATTTTTTGCCGCTATTACTTTTTCTTGTTACTACCTTCCTATGATTATGCATTTTTATCATTTATAACTCTATCATTTCTAGCTTTTGGACTCTATCTATTATTTACTTCAGTTAAAACATTTTGCCTCATAACTTGAGTTTTGATGTTTAAAAAATATGATGAAGCATTTGAAAGGGAAAGAAGGAAGCAGCTGCAGTTCTTGTAGTCTATATTGAACCATCATGAATGATTAAAGATAATATTGCTACTCATTTTGTCTTTTTTATTATATAATAACCATAGCTCTAACTAGTGTTGCTAAAGGAGTTAATGAAAGTATATGCAGGATGAGTTTTTTCATACTGCGAAAACTTGAGTGGTAAACAGCAGCGGAAAGAGTTCAATTTGGTCAATTCTCAATGTTAATTTTTTAATACTATCACCTACTGGCGTGGTAATGTGTCATTAAAAGCGTTTGAGTTCGAAGTTGTAATAGTCACACTATTTCAATGATCAAATTAAATACATCCAGATTATGATAAATTTTTAAAATTTAGACATCGTTTGTATTTGTGTTTGGGTTCTGTTGAATAAACCTTTTTATAAGTGCTTATATGAGAAGAAAATAAGAAGAAAAATTGGGACAAGTTTCTCGTATAAGTTAAAATTAACTTTTATTAAAGTTAAAATCAGAGACTTTCTACAGAGTATGTAGAATCTAATTTTATCGAATAAGAGAAACTTATTAATTTTTCCTTAATTTTTTATAAGTGCTTATAGAAAAAATTATCCAAATAGGGTAAATTTACATTTTTTTTGTAGGGTTGGTTTTCTTATTCAGGGGGTGAGGACGGGGGAATAACAGTCAGTCATACCCATGGTAGGATATGGTTGCGTCAATTTACAATAAGTAAACAACATATTGTTATGCACAATTTTGGATTTTATTTATTTTGAAAGAATAATCATTTTTATACTTAAAGCATGGTTGCAAAGTGACCCCTGCCCACCACGAGCTGCTGTAGCAGAATGGTTTAGTATAGTGACTGTGGCAGGCCAAATAACAGGCTGAATAATGGCCTTAGCAGGAGCTATAATGGCACTGTGTTGATGCCAAAATCCATCTGATAAGAGACATTATGGCTATTTATGTTATTTAATTTCCCAAGAGGGAGGGGAGGATATGCCCAAAGGATCATGACATATATATCTATATGTTGGGTTTGTGGGTTGGATTCGAGCCAGTGGTCTGTGTCCAATTGCTTGAATGAGAAAGTGCTTGTGTTTGACCTAGTATCATGAGTCAAGAGTTGCACCTCTGCCGACATCTTAAGCTTTTGGTATAGTGATAAAAAAACTATTGGTAACATCCTTTTTTAAAAGATCTCAAACTATTTCTTACCATACTCTTCTTGAAAGCAGGCAGTAGGAATTTGAAGCTCTGTTTTTTAGTCGTGATCTTAATTGGCTTCAGTGCACGGGTGACTTATTCATAGATTTGTTCTGGTTTATTTCTCAGGGTAACAAAAATATTGTAGTAAATACTGAAGGTGATGAGGTCCCATCAGATTCCCAAAAGGTTACTTCACTTAGCACAGATTCTGTCAGCCCTTCAACCAGTTTGATGTCTTTACGTGAAGATGCTGATTCTGGTAATTCTGCTTAAGTTTAATTCACGAGGGTTAAAAAATTTTATGTGGTCTGTGAAGTGAATTAACATGTTAAGAATGTTTTGGAATAAACTTATCCATCCAAAAATTTTGAAGAGAAGAAAAACAGGAAGGATAAAGGAAATGAGTTTTTCCGAAAGTTAAAATTAGTTTATATTTAAGTTGACTTGTAGAAATTAATCTTAGCTTATAGGAAACTTATTTTATTTTTTCTTTTTTATTTTCTTCTCTTGTACTTTAATTATCTTGGTTTACTGATACAACAAATATTTGTGTAATACTCTGGACCATTTATACCACCCCTAAATTTTTTAATTATAATTCTTTGCAGAGGATATCCACCAAATTAGTTCTGGGTTGCGCCCATTACATGAGTCACAACAAATGGAGAGTGGTCCATTGACAGAAAAGATTGATGTTGGTGTGAACAGTTCATATCATATGCATCCCTTTTCAGGTTTCTCCCTTCATTTTGGTTGTCTCAGGTATTTTATAATTTTTATTAGGCATTCTCTGACACGTATTTCCCCCCATATATCTTCAAATGCTTTTAGGTGATCATGGACAGTCATCAATTTTTGGAACAGATTATATCCCAGTTGTTCATGGGGATAAATTTAGAGGAAATGACACTGCTTATTTTGATGGTGAGAAAACACATGGGGTGGCACGATGGGACACTGTCTTGGAAAGCACTACCAAGTTGCATAATGATCCTTCTCTTGTTTCATTTCCTTCGATCCCCTCTAGTTCAATGCGTAATGTCTTTGAACAAGAACATACCACTTTCAGTGACCTTCTAACTGGCAAAAGAGATCTCACCGAGGAAGCAGAGAACTCTCACTCTTTCCAATCGAGTTGGCAGGTACAGCCTGTTATCTGCATAGTATATCTACCAGTAGTATTATATCCATCTGCAAGTATTACGGCCTGTTTATTTTCATCATTTTCTGTTTTCATTTTGGTTTCATATAATTTCGAAAAATTCAGTATCTTCAAAAGTACTGATGCAATGCCCTTTTTGAAATTTTCATGTCTTTATATTCATTGCTTTCTCTCTCTCGGAAACTTGGACCATGTTTCACTAAGACAATAACTAGATCTTTCCATTAAAGTCGTGCTTTCTCTCCCAAACAATCTCCTGAACTGATTGTGACCTATATAGCACTGCCTTATAATCAAATTAGTAATGTTTCAGTCTCAGAACACAAGCTGCAAGTTAAGAGGATGAGGTCATTCAATAAATAAACATTTCAAATTACAGAGTGGAAAAAATTGTTGAAGAAAACCACAAAATGATAAGCAAATCTAAACGAACATTTTTAAATTGATGAAAACTTGAAAATGAAAGAAATTTTTAGAAAATGAAAAAGATAACATTTTCTCGAACCAAACCTCTTTTTTGGATGGAATTGACATAATGTGACAGTTTTATGGAACTATCTGGTATTGGGCTGCATGTGTCATATTAAAAGGTTTTGAATTGTTTATGAACTTTAAAAATGCTATAACTCCAGATTACAGTTTCTTCAGATGTATCCATATTCAACCTTTTGTTTAGATATGTACTTTATTAGCTTGAACTCTTCCTAAGTAATTTACTGGGTAGCCATGACTGGGTGTTGGTTAGGTGTCTGTTTTATCTTTTGATTGCTTAAGTTGAAACTGATATTTTTAGCTTCGGTTTACCTTGTCTGTAATTTCAAACTACTAATTACTTAACAGATTTAGCCAAAAAAAATATAACTATTCATTTTGTTATTTGATTTGATGCAGATTCCTTTTGAAGACAATTCGGGAAACATGCCAATGTCAACCCAAACCCAATCATTTGGTCTGCAATTTGGATCGGATTATGGCACTAGTTTACTAGGGTATGAAACTCGTAATGCAACTTCTGAAATTGCTCCTATCCTGTACAGTTTTCATTGTGATCCAAAAGAGCAGCTTATTCAGAAAAACTATCCACAAGAGCATTCAGATGGACAACCTCAACATACTCAAAAGTCTAATTCTGCAAATGAAGTTTCTGATGCAGAATCTGTCAACTATGGCTTAACTGTGAAACGCACATTATTGGACAAAGATGAGAGCCTGAAGAAGGTTGATAGTTTCTCTCGGTGGGTTACTAAAGAACTTGGAGAGGTGGCTGATTTGAATATGCAGTCCACACCTGGTATTTCTTGGAGTACAGATGAATGCCAGCATGTGATAGATGATAGCTCATTGAGTCCATCTCTCTCTCAGGACCAGCTGTTTAGTATAAATGATTTTTCACCTAAATGGGCTTATGCTGACTTAGATATTGAGGTACTGATCTTTTTGAAAATCTACATAATTTAGTTTTCACCTAAATGTAGTCACGTCATATATTATATATTATACTATTATATGATCATTATCATATATTATACATTATTGGGTTAATATAATTTTCTATATTTGAAGTATTTTATTAGATAATATAATAATATAGATACTAAAATAATATAATTATACACATTATAATAGAATAAAATACTATATTATATTATAACAATAAATAATATAATATTTGATTTTATTTTCCAGTCTATTTTTCTGCCAATTTAAATTAATCTTGTCTTGCTCATTTCCATTTTTTTTTTTCCTATTTGGAAGATATTTTTTTTACCCATTGAAATGATTCTTTTCTTCTATTTTTCCACTCATTTGCATGGTTTTTTCCCCTTACCTTTAAATGAATTCACCACACTATTCTCATTGTTTGCAATTTGCATGCTTTTTTACTCATATTGCTCAATTTTATACTTTGTATCCCATTTTGTTAAACTTTAGGGAAAAGAGAAACATTGATATGAAACTGTGTTTCTTAGACAACATGGGTACTTTATTTGTATTGAGAAAAAGAAATCAATACAATAAATAGAGGAGATTTGATATCTTCTATACCAATATTTAATGTTGTTTTGTAAAAAATTATAAACTTTATCTACGTTCTGTATTAGGCATTTTTATAAAGTAAAATAATTATAAAACTGTTTATATATAGCTCTTAATTTTATCAGTTATTGCTTGCAATGTTCTCGATTTTGCATTTGTTCTACGTCCTGGTATCTCTTAACGCATCTAACAATCTTCCTTCTTTTTCCCCTCCTCTTTGGTATGTTATATATGATAATTGGTTTTACTCCTTTTATTTATTCAAGATTGAATCACTGTTGCTCAATAAAATGAACAAGAACCGGATATAGTTTGATTGACATCTTATCCTGTTCAAAACTACACAGGTGTTGATTATTGGATCATTTTTGAAGAGTCAATCGGAGTTGACAACATGTAACTGGTCCTGTATGTTTGGGGAAGTTGAGGTTCCAGCTGAGGTTTTAGCTGATGGAATTTTGTGCTGTCAAGCTCCCTGTCATAAAGTTGGGCGGGTCCCATTCTACGTAACATGTTCCAATAGGTTAGCTTGTAGTGAAGTGCGGGAATTTGAATTCAGAAAAGGCTTTGCTAGAAATGTAGATTTTGCGGAATTTTTTGGCAGTTCAACTGAAATGCTGCTTCATTTGCGACTGGAGAATTTTCTTACTTTAAAGCCAGTGAACCCTTCAAACCATTCTTTTGAGGGTGATATGGAGAAAAGGAATTTAATTTTCAAGCTTATTTCACTGAGAGAGGAAGAGGAATATTCCATTAAGGACGAACCAACTACAGAATTGGATATATCCAAACACATGGTGAGGGAGCATCTTTTTCATAGGCAAATTAAAGAGAAGCTGTACTCATGGCTTCTTCACAAAGTAACTGAGAGTGGTAAAGGGCCAAATGTATTAGACGAGGATGGCCAAGGTGTGCTACACTTAGCAGCTATTCTTGGTTATGATTGGGCCATAAATCCAATTGTATCGGCTGGAGTTAATATCAACTTCCGAGATGTGAATGGATGGACAGCTCTTCACTGGGCTGCATTCTGTGGCAGGTAAAGTTCCTTGAGATTTTTACCCCTCTTCATTTAGTCCAGTTGATGGAGCTAAAGTTACGTTTGTAATCTGGTCAAACCTCTAACTGTTCTGATATTCTTCATATTTTAGACTTTTATCAAGGGTGAAATTTTTCACAAAATTGGTTTTCCTAGCATATGAAGCAAATTTAAGTTTCTGTTTATTAGCTAAAATAAGTTACGCCTAGAACAATTGCTTTGGTCAGTTAAAGGCAAATAGCAGAAGGTTTCTATTTCATCATTATGTTATATTGTGCATGACATAATATTTTTCTTGTTATTCTGTCTTTTTCTCAGAGAGCGCACAGTTGCTTTCCTGGTCTCCATGAAAGCAGATTGTGGATCAGTCACAGATCCATCTCCTGCTTTTCCGTCTGGTAGACAAGCTTCAGATCTTGCCTCTGCAAACGGGCACAAAGGAATCTCTGGTTTTCTTGGTGAGTGTGCATTAACTCACGGGCTTGAAACCCTCACATTGGATGATCAAATGGGTGGTCGGCAAGAAATTTCAGGAATGAAAGGGGTGCAGACAGTTTCAGAACGAACTGCAACACCTGTGCTCTTTGGTGATAATCCAGATGCCCTCTGTCTCAAGGATTCGCTTGCTGCTGTGCGTAATGCAACACAAGCTGCTGATCGCATACATCTAGTATTCAGAATGCAATCATTTCAGAGGAAGCAGTTAACTCAATATGAAGGTGACGATGAGCTTGGTTTGTCAGATCAGCAAGCTCTATCTCTTCTAGCTTCTAGGGCTTGCAAATCTGGACAAGGAAATGGTTTAGCCAATGCTGCCGCAATACACATACAGAAAAAGTTTCGTGGTTGGAAGAAGAGAAAAGAATTCTTGATGATTCGGCAAAGAATTGTTAAAATCCAGGTTCAATGATCTGCTCATTTTACTGATTTTTTTATTTTAATAGTTCATGGTTTTTTAAGTAAAACAGAATATTGTCGGATGTTCTTGATTTCTCGTCAAATCATCTTATCAATGATTTCTCTATTTTGGAAACTGAAGGTGGAAAATTGATTACATTGGAGAGATCTTGATTGATACAATCTTAGGAAAATAATGGAAAGATGCTCCTGTAAATTGACTTTGCTCCATCGATAACCGTTGTATACATGTAGATCACACATTGAGATTGTCAAAAAGTAGCCTAAACAATCCAAAATGTGAACATGCATTTACTTGGTGGGCTGGTGTTTTAACAGTCATAAAATCATGAGCTTGAAGCTATAGCTCCTAATTGGCCTTAAAGGCAATATATAGAACTATTGCTTACATGTCTTTCCTTACCCGCCCGTCACTACCTGTAAAGGAGTAAAATTTGAGCACAAAATTGATATTCGCATTCTTTTTTAGTTTAGGAAGCTACAAAAAAAGGTGTTCAGTGACTGCTCAAATTAAGTTCAATTATCTCTGGCCTGAGTCTTTTAGGTGTGACTTGATGTTTGCCAAGCAAATTTGCTCTACCATACTGTGCTACTTAATAGACTCTCCCGTTTTCTTCGTTGTTCTTTTGTCATATCTCTTTCATATCTTTTTCCCACATGACACATGCTACTTCCACTGACTGTTGAGTTCTGTGGTGTCAAGGCCCATGTAAGAGGTCACCAGGTACGGAAACAGTATAAAACAATCATCTGGTCTGTGGGAATCCTAGAGAAGATCATATTACGTTGGAGGCGCAAGGGTAGTGGTTTACGTGGATTTCGACCAGACGCGCTTAAGAAAGTCCCCAGTCAACAAAATGATTCTCAGGGAGAGGATGATTATGATTTTCTCAAGGAGGGACGGAAACAAAAGGAAGAAAAGATCCAAAAGGCCTTATCAAGGGTGAAGTCTATGGTTCAGTATCCAGAGGCGCGCGCCCAATACCGGCGTCTGCTAAATGTTGTCGAGGACTTCCGTCAAACCAAGGTATTTGTTAGCTTCTGGTTGGATCTAGAGTCATTAATGTTTGGCTTAATGATATGCTCATAGTCATTTAATATCATGCAGGGAACTAACGAGGGTTTGACCAGTTCTGAAGGGACAGTTGATGGTGTGGAGGATTTGATTGATATTGATATGCTTTTAGACGATGATAATTTCATTCCTATAGCATTTAACTGATCCTGCAGTGGCTACTCCCAACTTCTCCTCTGTAGATACATGGGGCCAGTTTGGCTTTATTTGGCATTGGGGAGTCCTAACATCGACTTGATGTATATATTTCTAGTCAAAATTACTTGCATCCAACGCTGCATATAAATAGATTATGATAGCTAGCATGCACTTTGGTTTGACAGTTCAGATATTGTAGTCTAATGAAATATGGTTTTGATTTCATCTGTGGTTATTTTAGTATGACAGGATAATTCTGTTTATAGATGGTTGGGGGTTATGACATAATGATGTAACTTGTCAAAGTATTAAACTGCAATTTGTACAAAAGTGGACTGTGGAGAGGAATTATGTAATTATATACCAAGTGCTAATTATGATATCAAGCCTGTTTTATTGCTAAAATATTTAAATCCCGTTTTGATCTGTTAGTCCTATTTCTGCAACATGCCATTTTAGTTGTAGTATATCTGTTTTTCTTATGCTGGTGAAGGAATTACTTTTTAGTGAATTGTAATTTTTTTTTCCTAAGAAAATGTTGGTTGGATATAGAATTTAGAAAAGAATTGAATTTTCAGAAATTTACGAGAGTATTACTTAATAATAAAAAATTAATTTTATAATAAAACTTATTATTTTTATCTTCTTTCTCACTCTTCTTAGCTTTTGCTTTCTGGTTGGGGTTTTTATTTTCTCTTGTCTCTCTTCTCTCTTGTTCCCCGTTGTTCATCTCTAAACTAACAATTTGAAATTTGAAGAGGTGAATTTATTTTTTCAGACAAAGTATTTCAAACATTAAAGTTAAATGTCAAACTTTACCATTTTTCTGAAATTTTAATGTTCACCATGAATAAACAGCATTAAACTTTCACTAGTATGCCTGCACGGTTTGCTAAGAGTTTAGCAGAGCAGAGATTTATGGGGGCATGTACATGTAATTTGTTTTTGTTTTCATTATTAATTATAAATTTGTCATTTTATTTTCAGTTTGTGTTCTTTTTTCAATAAATTTATTTACAAGGAAAATAATATTCTCTTTAGTGATTTTTAGACAGAAATTTGAAAACATAAAAATAAATTGAATAGAAAGTGATAATTTTATAGACAAGAAATGAGAAAAATTCACGAGTAATCTTTTCGAGAGGAGTTTTTTTTTTTTTTTTTTTTAATTT